>Ga0123355_10008643_pt1 | contig 15385 bp, 10 predicted proteins | sample TergutEmb28metaG_3_FD_89872 | JGI IMG/M metagenome (GOLD analysis project Ga0123355, IMG submission 89872) | Embiratermes neotenicus P1 segment gut microbial communities from Petit-Saut dam, French Guiana - Emb289 P1 | ecosystem: Host-associated > Arthropoda: Insects > Digestive system > Gut ... | reverse complement strand
TGATGATATGCCAAAAGATGAATTAGCAAGGTTTTATGATAGCAAAACCAATCCAATGTATGCGCTTCCGCAGTGTTTGTCGATAGTGGCTCGGAAAAGTACAGTATAGGCATTTTCTTCAGAAACCAGAACCTTAACAGGAAGCCTATGCTAACCGTGTTAAAGTTCTGGTTTCGTGTTTATGTGCTACAAAGGGTGCAACTTCATAACATAGACTTCCACTTACTTAGTTAGTCTAATTCCACATTTCCACCGCATCCATAGCATTACGGTTCATTTTAGAGAAATCTATCCGGGTGAATGTAAGCGTGGATAGGAATAGGAACACCGCACCGAATACCACAAGAATCAACACCGACACCGCCGGGGTGATATTAAGCCCCCAAAACTGCAGCACCTCTTGCTCCCGGGCTAAGGTATATGTCATAACAGGGTCTTGCGAAACTATGGCAACATCCCGGAAAAAATGCACGGCATAAGTCATAGGGTTAAAGCGGCCCACCCACTGCAACGGCACGGGTAGCGAAAATAGCGGGATATACGCACCAGAGATAAAGGTCATGGGCATGGTAATAGCCATGGATAGGGCTTGAAAGGTTTGCATGTTCTTAGATTTTGAGGCCATAAGAAGCCCAAAGCCCGCAAAAATAAGCCCTACGAATGCCATTGACAATATCACCAATATAACGGTTAGCGGAGAGCTTGGCCGTATATCCGGGAAGATTACCACACCTATTACATAAATTAACATCCCCTGCACCGAGCCAATTATAGCAGAGGACATAAACTGCCCCACCGCAACAGTAAAGCGCGATACCGGGGAAACCAGCACTTCCTTCATAAAGCCACTGGTCATATCATCTATGGTGTTGGAGGAAACGCGCAGGCCAGAGTCGAAAGAGGTTGCGATTATGATACCGGCCAGCATCATGGCTATTGCCCCTTGAAAGATACTGCTAAACACAAATATAAAGAAAAACGGTAGTATCATATTAAAAATTAGCGCGGGCTTATTGCGCCAAAAGGCTTTTAAATTACGAATACATAGTGCTTTAACAACTGCCATTATGCATTACCTCCTTCGCGGATTTCGCGGCCTGTTATGTCTAGGAAAACATCGTTTAGCGTACCCTTGCGTAGCTCCATATCTGTGATATCTTCCCGGCACTCGGCCAGTACATACAAGAACTTGGCATTATCCTCTACATCCACACGGTGGTAACGTTCGCGGGCTTCAAAGTTTATGCTTTGCTGGGTTAGTAGTTCTTCGAACTTCTGGGCATTATTTGTGGATATATAAGCACGGTCTTTGGTGTATTGCTTTTTTAGGCCAAAAGGGGAGTCGTGGGCTATTATTTTCCCGTGGTCTATTATGGCTACGTCATCTGCGTGCTCGGCTTCGTCCATGTAGTGGGTGGTTAGGAAAATTGTTATGTTTTTTTCCTTTTGTAAGCGCAGTACGTACTCCCACACGTGGTTACGGGTTTGGGGGTCTAGGCCGGTTGTTGGCTCGTCTAAGAATAAGACTTTTGGGTAGTGGATTAGCCCACGTGCGATTTCTACGCGGCGAGTCATGCCGCCGGATAGGGTGGATACGGGCTTTTTGCGCCATTCTTTTAGGTCTACCAGCGTTAGCACAAAGTTTATACGTTCTTCTACTTCTTTCGTGGGAACCTTGTAGAATACACAGTGCATTTTTAGGTTTTCTTCGATAGTCATTTTTTTGTCTAGTGTGCTATCTTGAAAAACTACACCTATTGCCTGGCGTACGGCATTTTTCTCGAGGGAAACGTCTTTGCCATCTATTAGTAACTGGCCATCGGTTTTATCGAAAATTGTACAGAGGGTGTTTATTGTGGTGCTTTTGCCTGCACCGTTTGGGCCTAGGAATGCGAAAATGCTTCCTTCTGCTACATCGAAGCTGATGTTTTTTACAGCTTCGAAGTTGCCGTAGCGTTTTACGAAGTTTTTAACTTGTATTATGGGTTTTGCCATGGATTTCTCCTTTTATTTTATTTGCATATGAATGTACATACACCCACAGCTAATGCACCGAATACTATACCATAACATTTAGCGATTGGGGTATTTTAATGAGAGAATTGGAGCTAAAAATTAAGGAGTACCGGGAGTATAAACGGCTGATGGAGGAAACAAAGAAGCTTGCCGATGATATTGCAGAGGAGCTTAAGAAGGTGATTGCCGAAAGCGGAGAAAGTACAATGATTATTGGCGAATATAAGCTTAATTATACAGATGTTGTGCGTAAGGATTTAGATAAGAAACGGCTAGAGGCAGAGCATAAGGCGTTGTATGATGCATATTTGAAGGAGAGTGTTTATAAGAGGTTTAGCGTTACATAGTATTTGGATTAAAGCTGTACATTCTATCATAAAACTTATATAATATGGATACAATAAAAACGGGTGGACGCTAGACACGCCCAACCCGTTTACCATAGCCGCAAGGCATTAACGGCTGAACCGTAATAAATTACGAGAAATAGCCGCCCAGCACTTGGCAGCGCAGGGGCGGCTATTTCTTATTGCGGGTTATAACGTCAATGAGGTAAACAATCAAAGTTATTAATGCTATTACAGCTAAAAATGTCTGAATGTCTAACCACATAGGGCTTCACCACCTTTCGATGGTTCAGCCGGGTGATAAACCGCCCTGCTTCTATGGATGCTTATGGTATTACATACGTCTTAAAAAGCAATCCTTTTAAACGCAAATTAACAATACCTATGTGCTAGGATGCCACCACATATCAAAATACACAAATAAAAGGAGACAAGTCATGACCCACTGGTACACCCTAAAACTAGAAAAAACCAAAGACAAAAACGAGGTAAGAGCCGCGTACATGGCCCTACTGCCAAATTTCAACCCAGAAGATGACCCCGAAGGCTTCGCAAACCTAAGAAACGCCTACGAAGAAGCAATAAAAGAAATAGACAACGAAGCCACAGATGCCGAAAAAAGTAACGACCCGGTAAGCATTTTCTTTGTGGAAATGAAAAAGCTATACAAAGATTTCGCAAAGCGAATAGACCCGGCAAGATGGGAAGAAATACTTAAAAGCGATGTATGCACAGCCCTAGACACAGAAGAAGAAGTAGACGTGAAAATGCTGGAGTTTATAGCCGAAAACCACAACTTCCCAACCAAGGTATGGGTAGTGCTAGATAGCAGATTCGGCTGGACAAAGCGTGCAGACGAGCTCCGCAAGCGTTATGGCCCAGGGCTAATAGACTCCATAATCGGCAGTGTAGAAAGCAAGTTTGACCCTCACTACCAGCTATTTGAATACGACCCAGGCGCAGATGTAGACCGTTTCCTTTTCTTGCGCGACTCCCTTACGCAAGCCCTGGACAACAGAAACAAAGATGATGCCGCAAGCCTACTTGAAGAAATTAAGGGTGTAGGCGTGCGCCACCCCATATATGACATAGAAGCAGCAAGGTACGAAGCTCTAAACGAAAACAGTGCAAAGGCATTAGAAATACTTAATGCCGTAACAGAAAAGCACCCAGTGTTTAAAACCGAGCCGTTCTTCCTATATGTAATAGGTACGGTGCTCCTAAGTTTTGAAGAAAAAGAAAAACACGCGGAAGCGTTAAGCACGTATAAAAAGGCGTTGGAAATAGTTCCGGATTATTTCTTCGCACAACTAGGCGTAGTGGATACCCTGGTCAAACAAGAAGAATATGATGACGCGGAAAAATACATCTCAGATGTAATGCTACTGGAAAACCCCAGTAACGAATATCTCTACCGTTATTTCCTTCATATATCCGGCCTTAAGCTAAAGAAATACGAGGAACTATACGCCCAAGACCCAACCACAGATATAACAGAAAAACTAGCGCAGTGCTACCTACGCAACAATATTCACGATAAATGCATTGAACTTTTAGAGGACAAGCTAGAAACAGGTAAAGCTTACAGCATGTTAGGTTTCAGCTATAGCCGGTTAAAAGAATACGAAAAGGCCATAAAATACACTGAAAAATCCCTGGAGCTGGAGCCAAAGTTTTCTGCTTATATTACACTGTCGGAAATATATCTAGCCCAGCGTTTATACAAAAATGTAATAGAAAATGCAGAGAAAGGGCTAACCGCGGGCCTATCCGAAGAAGGCACAGAAATAGTGGGTAAGGTAAGGCTATTGGCCGATAAAGCCTACGCCTACAAGAAGCTAGACGAGTACGACAAAGCCCTAGAACTAATAAACGAGGCCATAGCCATAAACGATAAAATGTGTAACCTCTACGCCGATAAAGCCGACATATTACAAGATATGTACGAGTTTAGCGATGCCTACGCGGAAGCAGAAAAGGCCATGAACCTAATGCCCAACTGGCCACGCCCCTACGAGTTGATACTGGATATCTTCTACAGGGCCGGCAATTACGAGCAAATGCTGGATGTTTTCGCAGAAACAGACCAAATGGAGATGAAAAGCCACGGCCTAACGTATTTCAAAGGTTGCAGGGCCGGTGCGCTAGAGGAATATGAGGAATGCTTTAAGCTTCTCACGGGATTATTGGAAGAAGAAAACCTAGACACATGGGAGGACAAAACACTTGACGCGTTATGCTTCTACTACCGCAGTGCCGAAAATCATGAGAAAGTAGCTGAATACTCCCAGAAGTTAATTGAATTTTTAGCCAAAAACAACTTCAAACCAAACGCAAAAGCATATATGTATTTGGCTAGTGCTCACGAGGAGCTATATGGCCCAGACAAAGAACTTGAAACCCTAATACAGGGGCTTAAAGCCATGCCAGAAAGCGAGGACTTGCTTCTACAATACGATTTCCATTACGACAATGAAGAAGCCCCAGAAAGGTTCGACTCCTGGAAAAAGCTAATGGAAGTTGCCCCCAATAATGCCGTGCCTTATAACAGAATGGCTATCCTGTATGCCAGCGAGGATAGATTCCAAGAGGCACTGGAGGTAATTGCCCGGGGCCTTACGAAATTACCAGGCAACATGAACCTAATAGGCCGCCGCGCATACGTATACCAAGACATGGCCGAGTACCAAAAAGCGATAGACGACTACTTGCTAGTAGCAGAAAACGCGGATACCGTAGACACATGGTGGACAAAGGGCTATATGTACTTCGAGGCAGGCTGGCTATACTGGTCAAAGCTAAACAATGCCGAAACTGCGATAAAATATTTCTTCCTGGCCAACGAGAACGATGGCTTGACAGATAACTGGGAAAAGAGCTTCATGGCCGATGCCTATGAATGGCTAAAGGACTACGATAAAGCACTAGCGGCCCATAGCGACTGCATCGACAATGACCCCGATGACGAGTGGGCATATCTTTCACGAGGAATATTATACAAGCAACTTGGCGAGAGCGAAAAGGCTACTGCCGATTTTGAGACAGTGCTTTCGTTAGTATCTGATAATGAAGATGCATCTCATGACTCGTATCGTTTTGCGGGTACTGCATACCTGGAACTGGGTGATGCTACTAAGGCGCGTAAGTATTATGAAAAATCTGCTGAGGTTGTAAAAACCGATGGCACTAAGAATGGCACCTGCTTCTGTGTTTTCCAAAGCTGGGCTAAGTATTATAAGCATATAGGGGATTATGCCAAGGCATTAGAGCAGATTGACATTGCCATTGGGCTTGCCAACTCTGTAAGAAATAATGAACTTAAACGTGAGATTGAGAAGAGTATGAAGGCGTGATTTACACCAATAGCTATTGACCCTATATTGCCCAAATAATAAACCCCCTGCAAACCCGTGAAGTGTTGATATCACTGGGTTTGCAGGGGGTTTATTTTACCACTCTTCACAAAATCCGCACCCCATTGGTGCATAAATCGGCACACGAGGTCGCTTCTGTCGTATAGCTTCGTACTACCTAACTATCCACTACTTGTCACCCTCTAGGCAAGCCTGCCCTTGCTTTCCGCTCAAGCTCTAATAGCCGTGTTACAATTTTTAACGTAGCATCATCGGGGTTCACAAAATTCGCTTTATAGTAAAACGTTGGGCAAAGGCCGGAAAATTCTTTTCCTAAGATTGTTTTGGTTTTTCCAGGATAACAGCCATAGGCGCAGTTCCTACAGTAATGCAAATCGCTCCATATAATATCTTGCCAGTTTTCCTTATGTATTACATTTGCGTATTCTTCCATGTGGTTTAAGTAAAGCACTATTACCCATTTGACATTTTTTGTATTTCTTATCCATTCCTTACCCAACCTAATATAACAAATAGGCTTGCTTTTATTGTTAGCCCGCCACGCATTATGAACGCCTGCCCAGCCAGGATTCATCCTCTCGGTTCTTAAATATGCAACAAAATCTAGAGCGGATTCTAATAAATTACCGTCAAGATAATATGGAAGGACATCTTCAACCTTTGGCTTTATTGTTCTTTGTACAGGAAGAAGAGTAAGGTCGTTGTTATCAGACATTCAATGGCTCCTTTCACGATTACAATAGGAAAATAACAACAGCCCCGCCAAACCGAAAAGCGTGAATGTTTCAACGTGTTTTCAGCAACAGAGGGGCTGTTCTAATTAATTGCAATAAATACTACGGCCTACCGGGTAAGCTCTCATCATGTAGGCGGTTAACGGCAGTCACCACAAAATGATATCCAGACATATCTCCATCCAACGTCCACTCATAACCAACCTGCCCAATAACAGCAGGCACAAGTGCCACAATATTGGCCGGGTTATTAACATCCACATTACGGCTACGCGAGCGGTATATTACAAAATAACGCGGCATAACCAGGTGGCTGTCACTGGTTTCGGCATTATCCCAGCGAAGTACATTGCCGCTTACGCTTACATTAACAGGCGCGGCAGGTGCCACCCCGCCAAGATGCGGCATTTGCGGCACCAGTGCCGGATAACGCCATAGGGTGGTGCTTAAATTATACATAGTTGGCCACATGCCGTTTCTTACAAAGCCGGTACCGGCTGGTTGGCGCATGTTGTTTTGTGTAAACGTCATTGAGCCGCTGATATGGGGGTTGCCGGTTACATATGCGTACTGCCTTAGTAGCGTACGCTGGCCTTCCCACTCGTGTAGGTTGTTCCATTTATTAACCAGGTTATCCTCGTCCATGCGGTATAGGCCCACGCCTATAAATAATTGTGCGTGCGTATATTCACCACGGGAATTACGCAAATGCCCATCCGGCCCAAAGTCGTGGAACAAACGCCCCCACCATTCTGCAATATTGCCAAACGGTGCGGTATTGTGGCCCCAATCCCAGTATATTTGCGGGGTTAGATAGTCTATAAAGTTTTCTATTACCCACCTGCGGGTATCTGCCCAGGATGAATGATAATTAGACCAGGTTGTGGTAGAGGTAGAGCCGGTGCCTGCGTCAAAACCACCGCCGTCAAAGCCCGTATTGCCACCGGGAGAGGATTTCCATACACCTCCCGGGCTTATACCAAACTTGACCCACGGTGCCTCTGCGCGTATGGCGGCTTGTACGTCCCTTACCATCATTTCGGTGTTTTCCCTACGCCAGGCGTTTCTGCCTGCGTCCGTATTAGGGAAAACTTGATTTGTCGCCCAGTTGTTTTCTAATGTGTTATGTCTGTTAAAGGTTTCGGTGTCTACGTAGTCTGATGGGTAGAAATAGTCATCGAAGTGCACCACGTCTATATCGTAGTTGCGCACTACTTCCATTACGCGGCTTACAATCCAGTCTCTTACGCCGGGTGCGCCCGGGTCAACAACATATCTATTTTCGCCTAGTTTTACATAATCGCCAAAAAGGTAAAACGCCGTGCCGGGGATTTGAGACCATTCTTCACGAATTTCGTCCAGGCTAGTAACGCGCTGGCCTGTGGAAGAAAGAACTATACCGTTGCCCCATGTATACGGGCCTATGGTATGGGTTATTCTGTATGGGTTAAACCATGCGCGCAATTCCATATTGCGCTCGCGGGCCAACTCTACAGCATAGCCCATGGGCGAAAACTCGTTACCATTTGAGTCTATTAACTGCCCTTGAAAGTTGGTTTCCCCGGTAAGCCATGCCGACCATGGCGAAACCTGTGACGGGAAAAACGCATCCCCGGTGGGGCTTATCTGGAAAATTACAGAGTTGAAGCCCAGAATATAAATCTCATCGAAACGCTGGCGTAACTCGGCCCTTTGCCTGTCTACATGGGCCGGTGTAGTGCCACGCGCATCTACAGACGGCCAGTCTATATTAAGAACTGTGGCAATCCACGCCGCACGTAGCTCGCGCTTTGGCGGGTGGTCCTCGCCTAGGGCTATGTGCTCCAAAAATGGGCGATATCTGTTGTTAGGGTCTATTACCGCATTAAAGAATGTATTAACTACTTGGTTCAGCTCATATGTTGCGGCTTGGGCCTCTGTCTCGGTTAAGCCATCGCGGTCTAACACACTTTGGGCGCGTACTACTGCGGCGGCTAGGGTCTCTTGGTCCTCGATATAAAAACGCCCGGCTTGTACTACCTCGCCTGGGGCTTCGGCCATGTCTACGCGGTGCTGTGCTGAAGTTATTGCCTGGCGTAGTTGGGTTATGGCTTCCGGCTCTTGGGGTTCTTCCGGTTCTATTTCTTCCGGCGTGGTTTCTGCTTCTTGGTTACCGTTATCGTTATAGTCGGGCTCGATACCGTTTTCGGTGGCATCCCTTGTTTCTGCTGTATCTTCCGCTTCAACGTTAGTGTCATCGGGTACATATTCCCTAACGGCGGGTACGGCTTCACCGCTTCTTTGTAGCCACATGCTACCGCCTACAATTGCCAAAATAAAAATTACAATAAAACATGCCGTGATACCAAAATACTTTCTTTTCATTAGTTAGTCCTCTCTTTTTCAACACGTAGTTTTTACCTATAAAAAGTGGCTTTGCCACTTTTAACGATAGGCATCAGATGAGTTTACAAGTCTAGAACAAAGCGCATTTGTCACATGTAGGCACAAATGCGCTTTAATCAACTTCAACAATTTCATTATAACCTTCATGCTCAACAACTAGAGCACACTTTTTCAACCCATTTCGCCTATCAACCACTATCCAACAATCCCAGACCTCTCAACACCCTCAACAAACTGCCGTTGAATAAGCAAGAACAAGATAACTAGCGGCAAAATTGAAAGCAAGTTAGCCACATTAATAATAGATGCATCATAAATAGGTGTGGCCAGCGTAACAATACTATCCGGCAACTGCGCCCTAACCTGGTTAATAGCCTGCTGCATAATAGTAGTACCACCGCCACCAGGCGAGTTAAGATGCGTAATCCTTAGCCGCATATACAAATGCCGCGGGTCAAACATAGACTGGAAAAAGCTATCATTCCAGTTCCAAATAAAGCTTAACGTTCCTACAGTTAGTATTGCAGGCTTAGACATTGGCATGGCAATGGTAAAAAACGTACGCAAAACCCCTGCACCGTCTACGAAAGCGGCCTCCTCAAGCTCTTTTGGCAAACCCCTAAAAAACTGCCTAAAGATATAAATAAATATCCCGCCAGAAAGCCCCTGCCCAAGCCCAGCCATTACAAACATAGTCCTGGCATCGCCCATAAGGTTCCACGGCCCGTTAATTAGCCAGCCAAAAGGATACCACACACGCTCCCCCCATAGGGGTATGTGAAACCGCAATGCATTGGCAAAGCCGGTACCCTCAATGCCCGCCAAAATCCCAAAAAAGTCATAATGCCTAAACATAATAGACTGCGGTAAAAACAATATTTGATTAGGTACAACAATACCCAACAGCACCAAGGCAAATAGGATATCAATCCCCTTAAACCGCATACGCGCAAAGGCATACCCCGCAAGGGAAGCATTTAAAATCTGCAATAGCATAATCACAGTCATTACAAGCGTTGTAAAGCCCAATGAAGGCAAATAATTCATAACATGCCATGCTACAACAAAATTATCAGCAGTAGCCATAGCCGGTATCCACAATGACCCAACAGAACCCAGCACATGCGGGTGCACAAAAGCCTCTGCAATCATCCTAAGAAGTGGGTACAAAATCATGTACATTAGGCAGATAATAAGCAGAAAACGGAACAACGAAACCGCGAAACTCTGAGACTTCTTTAATACTTTGGCCTTATTAATCTGCTTAATCATAGTAGAACACCGCCTTAGACATAATTAATGTAACAGCAGTAATAACCACTAAGCAAGCAACAATATACATTGCCCCCATAGCACTGGCCAAGCCAAAATCACTAGGTGCCCCAAAGGCAATATTTCTTATATAGTGAAGCAATTGCACCGGCCCACCGTCTGTAACCACGCCAGGAACAAAAGGCCCAGACATACTATGTCGCCTAAATAAATCTACAATAGTAAAAACAGTGCTAAGCAAAATCATTGGGCTAATCATGGGTAGTGTAACCTTCCAAAAAGTCTCATACTGGGTGCTACCCTCGATTTTAGCCACCTCGTACATAGAAGGCGAAATAGACTGCAACCCAGCCAAAAATATAAGAATAGGCACACCAGACTGCGCCAGCACAGAAAAAATCTCGCCAAGAGCCCTTAGCACATAATTAATAAGCCCTGCCGGCATACCTGTATTGGCCAACGCCTCTATAAGAAAGTACTGGCTAAACCCGCCAAAGCCCATGCCCATACCGGCGGCCTGGCTAACCACGTCATCACCGGCCGCAACAGCAACAGCGATATTGGCACCCATGATAATAGGTATGAAAAACACCGCACGCACAATACCGCGCCCGCGATACTTCCCGTTTATAAGAATTGCGGCCAACAAAGAAAATATTACAACAATAGCCACCATAATCAATGTAGGGAAGGCCAATGTAACCATATACATATTAAAATGCTGGTCTACAAACAACGCCCTGCGGAAGTTTTCAAACCCAATAAACTCTGAACTTATGCCATAGTGGGTGATGTTAACCTCAGAAAACGCATAAATAATAGTCTCCAACATAGGTCTTGCAAAAAACAATAAGAACCCAAGAAGCCAAGGTAGGAGAAATATTAACCCCCAAATCCCCTGCCTCTGCCTAAGAGACACACCTTTCTTAGATTTCCGCATAGCTACACCACCTCAAACGACAGCGGAGCAATCACTCTTCCGTCATATTCCCACGGGTTGTCGCAATAATTAATTAGTACTACAACACCGTTACTATATTCTACAACTACATGTGTACCGCGTTCATAAACCCTGTGGGCTGTAACATACGCACCCCGTACTGCCTGGTAAAACTCGTTAAACTGTGCGTAATACTCGCCTATACGTGCCTCCCAGTGCCGGTGATATGCCGTTTGGAAATACATATTGCTTAGCACATGAAAACCGGAGTTTTCGAAGGTTGGGAAGAACTCGCGCTCGTCTATATAGGTCAAAATCAATTTCATACCACTGCGGCTTTCAACTGCGTGTAGCAGATACTCGTCAAAGCCCCGCCATGCCATTGGGTCGATATTATATGCTGGCATACTAAATGGAATATGCTCGCCTAGCACCATCTGTATAAAGGGGATGTTAAAGTCCACAATTCGCTTAGTACCTGGGTGGAAGGGAAGGTCTGTAATTACATTTGCATAGGTAAATGCATATACATTTGGGTTTGTTAGCATCAGCCCTAGGTCGTTTGCCAGTGTTTCTAACGCCTTATTTGCGTAGGGTAGGGCCTCGTAGCGTGTTATTACATTTCTGCGCCTGTAATCACCAAACAGCATATTGCCAAGGTCGATAACAGAAATATTACTAAGCCCTAAATTGTTAAAATTGCGAACTATACGGGAAGCGTAGCTTACCCAGTGTATAGGCGAAAGCAGGCTTATCGAACCCGCGAAAGTTCTGGTATGCATGCCATGCCAGGCAATAAGCGCAATATTATTGGTTACACTTCTGGAAAGCATTCCTCTGGAAATGCTACCAATGCGCCCCGGCATTTCTCTAAATGTGTTTGTACGTACAACGGGGTATAGTGCCAGCCCGGAATCAGTCGCAAACTGCTCCAAATCCCGCATTCCTCGTGAGCCGCCTATAGAGCGCAGGGGCCGTATCCTATGCAAATCTGTGGTTCGCATACCGCCGTTGGCCCAATAACTGTACTGGGCATGGATATTGTGCACGCCCTGGTCCATCATGGATTGTAAAATAGTTTCCACATCCTGCGTTGATGTCATGGCGAAATTTTCTGTGTACTGTATGCCAAGTAGCACACGGAAACGCGGAGTTGTGGCTATAAAATTTACAAAGAACGGTGCGTATTCTGCTGATGGGCCGCTTGCATTTAGCATCCCATGCCGTAGCAGATATGCCTGGTACGCACGGGCCATACCAACATAGCTGGCATCATCCCCGGCTAGGAAAATAAACCGCTGCCGGATATCAAAATCGTACATTTCATCTTGGAAACGGTTGTTGGTTGCGGCAAGGTTTCTGCCGCGTATGGGTACTGCCTCGCTGTACAGCAGTTCAAAGCTGGCGTATACCCGGTTAAATTCGTCAACCCGTCCGCTTACATTGGCGCGGATTGTGGCCAGTGGTGCGCCTTCTTCTATAATTGCCAGGATTGCGGTATTGTTCCGCACTATTCCATACACTGGCAAAGTGGCCTGTTCGAAAAACTCGTGATATCTAAAGCCGCCGTATAATGGGTTACGCCCAAATACGGGCAAAATCGCTTCTTGGGCTGTCATGCCGTTGTCAAACATAATAATGCCGCCACTGCCGTCTGGTATGAATATATAACCCTCGTCGCCCTCTCCTCCCGATAGGAAATACGGGTTCATGGTCATGGATATAAACGGCTGGGCTTCATTCGCCAACTCCATACCACTTCGCGGTACAGTAATTATTAAATCTGGACCATCAAGTGTGTACTCAACGGTTACATGCACAAGCGGCGCAGGCTCGAAGTGGTCGTATTCCCAATAATCGTTGTCGTAAGCCAGCTCTTCGAAGCTATATGTGCCTACCTCATAAAAAAACCTATGCGCACGCCTAAGCCACGGTATCGCTACCGTATTTGGCTCGCCGGTTGCCGGTACAAGGGTAAGATGGCTACGCACATAACGCCCACCGGTAAACCTATAAAATTCGCCAAAGTCGTCTCTTTCTTGCTGTGTTAGATGGTCTAAAACAAAGTATTGAAGCCTTTCGCGGCTTATAAACATCGGGAACATAGTCAAATGTATCGCGTCCGGGTCGCCTACCATAAAGCGTGCGCTTACTCCACCGTCGATACTCGTATACTCAATTTGCCCACGCGAGGCACTGTCTCCGTAGCTGTTCATGCGGCGGCGTACGCCTCTTACCTCATTCACTAATATTTCCAGCTCAAAATCACTTCGCTGTATATCACGTATAAACGCGCTTCCGCTTTGCCCATCTGTTACCAGCGTGTCAAAATATTCGCCCGAAGCCCTTTGAAACACCCTTATGTTATTGGTGCGCGCATCCAAAAATAAAGCCGCATATTCGTTTTCATACATAAGCTCGAAATTAGGAAAATCCGGCAAACGCGCACTGGCAGAAACCTGCACAAACCCAAAATAGGGCACGAGCATGGCCAAAACCAATATAAACGCAATAAATCTTCTCATAAACCAACCGCCTTCCTATCTAAAGCAAATACGCTTCTATTTCATATATCATGGTGTAGATAAAGCCCACAACCTCACTAATAAGCATAACAAACAACGCCAACACAAAAACGATAATAAGCATAGCCAGTGCGGTTAAACACACCATGGCAACACCCTTAAGAAAAGAAAATTCATGAATAACCAAAAGCCCAAGAAAAAGATAAAAATAAAGAAGTATCTGCCCAAATACAAAGAAGAACGTAACAAATGCCGTCTCGTCCAAGGTTATAAAATTAGATAGCGCAATACCCAGCATTGTAGAAATGGTAGCCGGGAATAAGGCATAGCAGTACACAAGGAAAATTTCCTTTAGTTTACCCTTACCGTCGGTGATACTGGTAATACTCCAGTTGGCAACACATACAAGCACAATAGGCGCATAAGTAAAAGCCAACACCCACGGCACATGCACAGCAGGGATTTCCCAAAAGAACTCTGTATAAACGAAACCTGTGCCCATTATCTGCCATATGCTTACCAAACCCACAATTACCAGCATTAGTATCGCATACAGCATGCTACCCCGGCCTAGGAACTTCATTTCATCGAAACCCTTAAACGGGCGCGAGATAACATATAGCGGGAAATCCAGCATAATCTCCTTAAAGCCCCGCAAGTTATACCTTTTTAGTAGAGCCGTCATGCCACACCGCTCCTTAGCTTTCGGCGTGCCATAACACGCTTCATTATTTTATATAGTACGTAGCCCACCAATAGTAAGGTGAGGACTGTCATAACCGTATCAAAATGCCTATACATAGCCCCCGCACGCGTACGCTGGAATGCCAACGAATAAAACTCCACACTTTGCCCGCGCTGGAAGTAAATTATAGATTCTTCGTAGTAGCCTTGGCGGTAGATAGCAATGCCAACGCCTACATATGCGTAGTTAAAAAACGGGTTATAGCGCAATACTTGCCGCCAGTAATACGCAGCGCCCATGTAGTCATGCCTAAACTGGTGTTCCGCCGCCGCCATAACAAGGTTGCCGTACGCGGTGCGCTCAAATACTTCAATAGAGCGGTTGCCCCTATCGGCAAATACCAGGCGGTTACCGGCCATGGTCATTCCAGTTATTGTTGAGAATGTGCCTTCGCGTGTGCCGGTACCTCCAAAGGCGAATAGGTTATGCCCGTCTTGGTCATAGGCGAATACGCGGTTGCGGTTATTGTCGAAGGCGTAATACACGCCAAAATCCGTCACTTGTACAATGGATATAATGGAAGGCCCTTGGGGTATGCCTATCCCGATATTGTTAAATTGCATATCGCCTACATAGTGGTTCTCATGGGGGCGGCGTAGGATGTTATCGCCTTGGAAATTTAGTTTTTTAACCGCGACATCTGTAGCCGGGTCGCTTAGGGTGGCGTATATAAAGCCCGCGTGGTCTATTGTTAGGTTAGAGAAGTTGTTGGGAAGCCATACGCGGGTTCTTATTCGCTGGGCATTGGTTTGGAAACGCCTTCTGAAAAGTTCCCATGCGGTTGGGTGTACGTCTACTACGCCAAAGTAACGGTTGAATGTGCCGTCTGGGTTAAGTTCTATTATACCTTCGAAAACACCTTCGGCGATTATATACACGCGGCCGTGGTTATCTACGGCCACCTTACGTGGGCGGAAGGTAGCCGTTTCTGTGCCAGACATTCCCTCCGGGCGGCCTAGAATTCTTACTACGTTTAAGTCTGCGTCTAGGTGTATTATGCGGCCTGCATCTGGTTCGGCGATGTATATTTCGCTTTCGTTTGTTATG
>Ga0123355_10008642_pt1 | contig 15385 bp, 9 predicted proteins | sample TergutEmb28metaG_3_FD_89872 | JGI IMG/M metagenome (GOLD analysis project Ga0123355, IMG submission 89872) | Embiratermes neotenicus P1 segment gut microbial communities from Petit-Saut dam, French Guiana - Emb289 P1 | ecosystem: Host-associated > Arthropoda: Insects > Digestive system > Gut ... | reverse complement strand
GGCTGTATATTCTTCTGGTGGCAGAGACGGTACAGGTCCTTCATAAGGCAAGTAGCGGCTGGTACGCGCGATACCTATGGTGCTTAGCTTAGGGCGGAATAATGGTTTAATGGAATGATGAACTGTGCCGTAGTGATGATAACCCATCCAATCCATACCGTCGCGAACATCTGTTACACGCAGGCGCTCAAACAGCGCGATGATTTCTAGATTTTCTTTTGGATCAAACATAAGTCAGCTCCTTTACCTAGGACATTTTGCTACTTTTTTTAGTGCTTTTTGAACGAGCATGTCGTTATAATAAGTAAATTAATGTAATCGCTTACATGGCTTCACAACTATACATCAACATTATGCACCTGTCAAGATGCTGAATAATAAAAGTTTTAGATAATTTAATTGGTGATAATACCAGTATTTACGCGGATTTCTTTGCTTTACTGTCTCATTAGATATCATATTTCTCAAATAAACCTTTCTTGACAGCGCACATAATATATTCCAGCTATTGTCGTGAATAAAAACATTACGCAAACACGTGACAACTACAGGAAAATTGATGAATCATGTAACTTTTCACACTGAAACCGATTACACGGTTGCCAAAAGTTTTATTTCTGTGTAATATGCTTCCAGAAATGTTTGTAGTAAACTTAGAAATAATTCAGTTGGTGGCGGAACGCCACCAACTGAATTGTCGATAGGAGGATACGTATGCAATTTGGATATTCTGCAATGCCGGAATATTGCCGCGCCGCACAAGAAGCAGGATACGATTATGTAGAGCTGCCAGGAAAAGTGATCGCTGCCATGTCGGAAAAAGAATTTGCAGCTTTTGCTGCCTCATTAAACATTCCCACACTTGGCATGAACGCATTTTGCCCAGCAGAAGTAGTGCTTACCGGACTAAAGCATGATCTAGCAGTTGTTTGTGAGTATACCCAAAAACTTAGCAAACGAGCGGCTACCTTAGGGGTAAAAACCGTGGGCATAGGCTCGCCAATGTCTAGGAATTTGCCTGATGAATTTGACAGAGAACTAGCCAAAACGCAACTTGAAAACGCGCTTGTTGAAATCGCTAACATACTTGGCAAAAACGATATTACTGCGTGCTTGGAAGCATTAGCAACCTGCTACTGCAACACGGTAAACACACTAGACGAAGCCGCAAAAATTGTACGTAGATTACAACACCCAAACCTTAATGTTGTGGTAGATTTTTATAATATGGAGCACATGGGAGAGGCAGACATGGATCTAACCGGAATCCCATTTATCCACGCCCATATTTCCGATGATGATGGTGCTCCCAATTTGCGCAGCTATCTTAAACCTGAAAAGAGAGAAATTCATCAAAAACGGATTAGGTCATTGGTAGAACAAGGATATGAGGGCAGAATAACACTAGAAGTTGATGTGGCATTTGATCCATTTCGCGCGAAAGAAAGTTTATGTATCATGCAAAAAGCTTGCTTATGAAAGGAATAACCGACCCGATATAAAAAGCCGCGGGTAATTCCCGCGGCCTTTAAATATCTCTATTCTTCTTCATTTTCATCATCTCCATCCACGATGGGAGGAGGCGTATTGCGAGATGTACGCGGCGTACGTGGCGGTATTTTAAAGTCTACCATCGGCACCGTCCCGACACCCATGCCGCCAGGCAGTGCATCATTGTCCATTAAATGGTCAATGAGCCTATCAATTTCATTAAGGCGGGTATGCATTTCAGATATCTCATTTTCATCAAGTTTAAGTAAATATTTGCGTATGAGGTTACTATATAAATTTTGAAACTCCATCATATTGGCACGTTCATTGGCAACTTCCTCACGAACTTTTTCCAACTCTCGCACAATTTGGGCCTTGTATTCATCTGCCTGAAGTTTTGCGTTTTTTATCATATTATCCGCTGCAACTTGTGCGCTAATTATGGCATTTTTTATTGCATTGTCTTTTTCTTTATAACTTTTTATTACGCTTTCAAGGGTTGCGACATAACTGTCAACCTCTTGAGGATCGTATCCGCGCCTTACATATGTGAATTGTTCCAAAACAAGACACTCCCTTCGCTACATGTATAAAGATAATAGCACAGTCGTCCTAATCGCGCAAGCGTACAGCGTTCGCTGCCCGTCTACGATAATTGTCATCCATTTTGGCATAATGCTTTCTGGTTGTGTTTACATCTGCATGGCCTAAAACATTAGCAACAAGGTATATATCCCCTGTTTCTGCATAGAGCTGTGTACCAAATGTGCTGCGTAATTTATGCGGCGAAATGTTTTTTAATTTGGTAATAATTGACGCATACTTTTTCACCAAATTTTGAATTGCCCTGTCAGTTAAACGACGGTTTTGTAATGATAAAAAAAGTGCGTTTTTATGGTCTGGCTGTACGTCCATTTCCATACGAAAAGGCAAGTATGATTTTAAGGCGGACTCAACTTCTGCCCCAAAATACAAAATCATTTCATCACCGCCTTTGCGAATGACGCGAAGACCATTTGTTTCAAAATCTACATCGCTAATATTTAGGCCAACGCATTCAGATACACGCATGCCTGTGCCCAGTAAAAGCGTGATTATTGCGGCATCTCTCAGTTTTGTCCGTTCGTGATATTGCTTTTGATGGGGTGTTAAATTCTCGCCGCTATCTACTTCGTCTAATAATTTTGCAATTTCATCCACTTCTAACGTTGTAATATTTTTTTGCACAATTTTTGGAAAGGCAACAAGCTCTGCGGGATTGGCGGCAATTTTTTTCTTCATGTATAAATGCTTAAATAAGCCACGTACTGCCGCAAGTTTTCTGGACTTGCCTAATGCCTTATTTTGGTGAGACATATCCGGGTCTCCAAGGGGCACGTAATAAGAAAGGTATTCCATAAACATTTCGATATGGTCAGATTCTATTTGTGTCATGTCTGTAATGGTTATATCTTTTATACTTTTGCAATCTAAAATTTCTTCCGCTAAAAAGCCGAAAAATATTTTTAAATCGAAGGCATAAGCCAGCCGGGTGCGCGAGGCAGTTTGATCGCTTAGGCTTGTAAAATATGTTTGCACAAACAAAGGGAGTTCTTTTTGCAACTCCCTTAATTTCATCGTATTTTGCGCATCTATTTGGTCATGATAATTTTCCATTACTGATTCTAGTCCTTTCAGTCGGGCAAATCCCTCCTTGGGTTCACTTCTTTCATCACTCTGACCGCTTTGTGCTGTAACGAGAGATGCTAAGCAACACGCCCGCAAGCCCCATACTTACAATTAAGGATGTACCACCATAACTTATAAATGGCAAGTTTACACCTGTGTTTGGTATAGAGTTGGTAACAACTGCGATATTTACAAGCGCAGGTATACCAATTGCAAACACAATACCCAGGGCGGTAATTGCCCCAAATGTATCCGGCGCACGCATAGATATAATAATGCCGCGCCAAATAAATACAGCATACAAAATAATGATGACAACCGCACCAAAAAAGCCAAGCTCTTCAACTATTATTGCAAAAATCATATCGTTTTGCGGCTCTGGAATAAATGTGGCTTGCCTACTATTTCCGATACCAAGCCCAAACCAACCACCGCTTGCAATTGCATACAGGCCATTTATTATTTGAAAACCAATGCCTAATGGGTCAGAAAATGGATCAAGCCATACGGCAAAACGCCCACCACGGAAACCTTCCCCTGCAACGGACTCCCACCACAAATAACCTCCAACACCGGCGGCACCAACGCCGCCTAAAACTACCAGATGCCAAAAGTATGGACTTGTAACCGCAATAAGTCCAAAGCCAATAACCGTGGTAATTATAGCAACACTAAACCCACCCGGCCATGCAATTAAGCCTACAACAATAACAACAGAAGCAGAAAGAAACAGTAATCCCCTAAAACTTCTTGAAAGCCCAGGGAATTTTTCTACCAAATAGGCCAGTAGAAATATAACGGCGGCCCTTGCCAGTTCGGATGGTTGGAATTGCCCTATGATAGGCAGATTAATCCAGCGTCTTGCACCACCAATTTCTTCACCAAAAAATATAACCATAATCAGAAGTGCTACAGCCGCACCATAAATTGCAAGAGACAAGGGGCGAATAAACTCATAGTTTACATGGCACACAGCCACCATGACTACAAACCCTATCACCGCAAAAGTTATACTGGGCCGCAAAAAATGGAAAGGACTGCCGTGCCTGGCGGCGGCCGTCATATAACTCGCAGAAAACACCATTACAACGCCAATAAGTACAAGTATTGCGACAACAAACAAAAGGGCATAATCTATCGAACCAACAACACGAACCATCGGATCCGCATTGCGCGAAGCGCGACGACGATCCGTTGACCTTGGTCGTGGCTGAGACCTCGCTGATTGCTGGGGGTAATCATATGCATATCTACTTTGCTCCGGATTAGAACGCGGTCTACTTGCCATTTAACCACCACCCTTTACATAAAATCTAAAACATAGTTTTTGAACATGTCGCCACGTTCTTCAAAATTTTTAAACATATCAAAGCTTGCGCAGGCCGGTGATAATATAATTTTTTGGCCTGGACGTGCTTTTTCTTTTGCAATTAACACAGCATCTTGCAAAGTTTCTGCGGTTGAATAACTAGTAAAGCCTAAAATCGTGCATGTGTCAATAATTTTTTGCGTTGTTTGGCCAATTATAATTAATTCTTCTACTTTTCCATGGAAGGATTGTACCCATGGTGTAAAATCTGTGTTCTTATCGTAGCCTCCGCCAATAAGTATCATTGGGGCATTTGCGGTTTCGATTGCTTTTATTGCCGCATCCGTATTTGTGGCCTTGGAGTCGTTATAGTATTCTACGCCAGCTATGGTTGCAATATACTCCATGCGGTGTGGCACGCCTTTGGCGGATTTTAGACCCAGTGCAACCATATCTGCCGTGGCACCGGCGCACATGGAAATGGCTGTGGCAGCCAGTGCGTTTTCTGGTAAAATTTTAAGAGAGGATATTTCTGTAATTATTTGTTCTACGCCTTCTAAGTTTGCACAAATTAAACCATCTCGCAAATATACGCCAGTTTTCAGGATTTTTGTTGCGGAGAAATATATTACCCGCCCAGGTGGCTTCATTTCACGTGTTATTGGGTTATCGTAATTTAAAACAGTCATATCATTTGTAGACTGGTTTTCGAATATTCTCGCTTTCATTGCAATGTAATTTTCCATTGTGTGGTGACGCTCCAAGTGGTCGGGAGTCATGTTTAATACGGCAGATATGGCCGGTTTAAACGCCGCAATTGTTTCCAGTTGAAAACTTGAAATTTCTGCTACAACCAGATTATCTTCTGTGAGGCTTGTTACAAGCTCTGTCAGTGGGATTCCAATGTTGCCACCTACAACTGTACCCGGGTTATACTGTTTTAGAATTTCGTAGACTAGGGTGGTGACTGTAGTTTTTCCGTTTGTGCCGGTTATTGCAAGCATTTTGCATGGACATAGGCGATATGCAAGTTCGGCCTCACCCCAAACAGGAATGTTTAGCGCCTGGGCTTTTTTTACAAATGGTGCGTACACGGTTATGCCCGGACTGATTATAATTAACTCAAAATTTTCTACAATATTATCAGGATCTTTGCCTAGGTATAATTCAATTCCTTCGGGATCCCAATCTTCTATTTTATCCTTTTTATCTTGGGCGGTAACAATGGCGCCCATTTCTTTAAGTAAGCGTGCAACGGATTGGCCGCTTTTTGCCATGCCGCAGACGAGAATTTTTTTGTTTTTAAACATGGAACACATCCTAAATTTCGTAATTACAGAACGGTTATAAGCCGTTCCCTACGCGGCAAATCCGCGGAAGGCCAAATAACCTACTAAACAGGCCATGGCGGTGACTACATAAAAAAATGCGACAATTTTTGTTTCTGCCCAGCCGGATAGCTCAAAACTATGATGTATCGGTGTCATAGGAAAAATACGTTTGCCGCCAGATAATCTAAAGTATACCACCTGTATTATTACCGTCGAGGTTTCGATAACATAGATAATGGCAACGATAAGCAAAAATAACGGCATTTGCAGCATCAGTGCAACCGCCGCTACAAAGCCACCAAGTGCCAGGGAACCGGTATCTCCCATAAATACTCTTGCCGGATGGGAGTTAAACAACAAAAAACCCATAAGGCTGCCTACTGCTGCCCCGATAACAGGCAAAATTGGCGAACCTAACATCCAAGCGGTAAACATAAAAAATACTGCAATAAGCGCAGTAACTCCCGCCGCCATGCCATCCAAACCATCTGTTAAATTTGCGCCATTTGTGCAACTTAAAAAAATCAACACTGCAAATGCCGGAAATAAAAAGCCGAGATCAAAAGTTAAGTTTGGGAAAAAAGGGATCAAAATTTCTGTAGCATACCCTGGTAACGTACGCCAGTGTGCAATAAAACCACCTGCGACTACAAGCTGTCCCAAAAATTTTTGCCATGCTCTTAACCCTAGGGATCGCTTTTTGATAATTTTAATAAAGTCGTCTAAAAAACCCACAATGCCAAAGCCTAAAGTTGCTAAAATTACTGCCAACGCATGGGCATTTTCACGCATAAAAATGGCGGCGGCAAGTAGAAAGCTAATGACTATCATAATTCCGCCCATGGTTGGGGTGCCAGCTTTTTTAAGGTGGGTACGGGGGCCATCCCCACGGACTTGCTGTCCAAACTTTAACCGCCTTAGTGCAGGTATAAGCATTGGGCATAACACGATATTTGCCAAAAAGGCGATTAGTACTGCATATATGGCAGTATTCATTGAGTAATTCATGTTAATATTCCTCCAAATTGGAATTGGGTTAGCGAGACATCCCTAGTTCTTTTGTAATTTGTTCAAAGGCCATGCCCCGGGATGCTTTTATAATTACCGTATCCCCTGGGTGCAAAAATTCTCGGCATTTTGGCAAAAAGTCTTGTACAGTTAGGAAGTAGAATTTTTCTGATTTATGGCCGCCAACGTCAAAGGCATCATACATTGGTTTTGACTGGGGGCCAATAGCTATAAATAAGTCTATGCCCATTTCTGCCGCAAAAGCACCAATTTCTGTATGACGGTCGTATGATACATGTCCAAGTTCGTTCATATCGCCAAGTATTGCGACTTTGCGGGTGGGCTGCTTTGATAATATCTTTAAAGATTCTCTCATAGAAGCTGGGTTGGCATTATATGCGTCGTTTATTATTGTCATGTCGTTTATTTTTTCTACGGACAGCCGCCCGCTTGGGGGTATAAAATCGTCAAATCCTTTTGCAATTTCTGTTGGAGCCACGCCTAATTCAAGCCCTACGGCGGTTGCTAACAGGGCATTCATTACCATGTGGGATCCGGGCAGTGGCACGGTCACTTTAATGTCATGTCCGTTCAAATTAAAGTGGCAAAAACTCTCTTGCAAGCCTACAGATTCTGAACTTACGATATTTTTAGAACTTGGAAATTTTACAATAAACGGTTTTACTTTGCTTGCCGCAATTTCTCCTGTAAGCAGGGGATCGTCACCGTTTAAAATGACCGTTCCATTTGGCTTTAAGCCATCTACAATTTCAAGTTTTGCATGCAAAATGCCTTCGCGGTTTTCAAAATTTTCTATATGCGCATCGCCTATGTGGGTTATTACAGCGATGTCTGGCGCGCCTATGAGGCTTAGTTCGTGTATTTCCATGGCATGGTTCATGCCCATTTCAAGTACGAGCATTTCATCATCCGGTTCCAACTGAAAAATTGAAAGGGGAAGCCCAATATCGTTATTAAAATTGCCCAGTGTCTTTTTTGTTTTGTATTTTTGGGAAAGGATATGGTAAATCATATCTTTTGTAGTGGTTTTGCCTGCGCTGCCGGTTATGGCAACTACCGTTACATTGTGCTTGTGCCGATAATAGCTTGCTAAATCCATTAAGGCGCGACGTGTAGATTTTACTATAATTAGTGGAATATCCGCTTTAACTTCCGGATTTTCTGTCAGTGCGCATGCTGCGCCATTTTCTGCAGCAGTTACAATATAATTATGGCCATCAAAATTTCCGCCTACAATTGGTACAAACAGTGAGCCTTTGGTTATGCTTCTGGAATCTGTTGACACTCCGGTTACTATGCGATTGATATGCTCGCGCAGAGATGGTGAAAAATCCTCTTTTCCAGGATCAAAGGTATCAGCCATCCCGTTGGGCACAAATAATGTGCCGTTACAAGCCTCGGTAATTTCTTGAATGGTTAGATTCATGCCCGCTGTTTGCTTTTTTATTACCGAAACCGCCGTGTCATAGTCGCTAAACGGATATTTCACATTGCCAATTTCTTGGTAATCTTCGTGACCCTTGCCGGTTATTATAAAAGCATCGCCTGGTTTTAGCATTTTAATGCCATTAGAAATGGCGTTACCTCGGTTTTCGCAAACTTCGTAAGGGGTTTTTGTTTCTTTTATGCCAACTTCTGCATGGGCCAGAATGACCATTGGATCTTCTGTGCGCGGGTTATCGGAAGTGATTATGCAGTAGTCAGATAGTTCTCCTGCAATGCGCCCCATCATTGGGCGCTTGGCTATGTCCCTATCTCCGCCACAGCCAAATAAAGTAATCACGCGTCCTTTTGTAAATTCACGTACGGATGTAATTATTTTTTCTAAACTATCTGGCGAGTGGGCATAATCTACAAAAACTTGCACACCCAAGTTATTAGGCACAGATTGAATGCGCCCCGGCACGCCGGAAATTTCTGAAACGGCTTTGCGAACAGAATCTTCGTCACCGCCCAGAGTTAATACGGTGCCAATTGCTGCCAGAATATTATAGACATTAAACTTTCCGCTTACAGGCAGGTGATAAGTTTCCCAGTTTAGCCCCTGCCCTTCATTATCCATTGTTAAGGTAAAATCTGTGCCCCGAGGCAGATAGTCTATGTTTGACGCGACTAGATTAGCCTCGGCGTCTATGCCATATGTTAGGTATGGATCGTTGCCGTGGAGTTTGAGCATGGTGGGAGTAGATTCGTCATCAATATTAACAACAGCAAATTTGCTTTGGGCAAAAAGCTGGGCTTTTGCAAGCCTATAGTTTTCCATTGTACCATGGAAGTCTAAATGGTCTTGGGTTAAATTTGTAAATACGCCAATGTCAAAAGTAAGACCTTCCATTTTATGCAGAGCCAGTGCATGTGACGACACTTCCATTACAACATACTCAACACCAAGCTCCAGCATTTTTGCAAAAATCTCATGAAGCTCTAATGGGTCTGGTGTTGTGGATGTGGCAAAGGTGGTATTGTTCATGGGCGCACCGTTTATCATTGCGCCTACGGTACCTATCAGACCTGTTTTGCGGCCTAGCTTGCGCAAAATTTCTTCCACAAAATAAGTAGTAGTTGTTTTGCCATTTGTGCCTGTTATACCTATTAATTTTAGCTTATTTGCCGGATGGTTATAGTAATTTGCCGCAACATATGCCATTGCCCACCGTGTATTTTGCACCTGAACTACGGTAACGTTTTTGGGGTAATTGGCCTGAGGTTTCTCTACTAAAATTGCTGTCGCACCTTTTTCTGCCGCTTGGGCTATGAAGTTATGCCCATCGACATTCAAGCCTTGCAGGCATATGAATAATGTACCCCCTTCTGCTTGCCGGGAGTCAATTGTTACAGAAGAAATCTTGATTGAAGAAAATGAAATAAGCGCACCCTCCAACTCAGTTTTACCAACCTGAATAATTTCATGTGGTACGCCGCTTAATAATACTTCAAGGTTCATTGCTTGCCCTCACTTTGAAGGTTTTGCCACCTTCATATTTTTACCAGTTATATCATATATGGTGGGGGTTAGGCAAGGTTGAAATTTTTCGCATTTGGTTTTTTTGCTGGACTTAATAAATGCCGCAAGTTAAAATATCTACTTACGACAAAATTTTTGTATTATTGAACCGGAGATGAATGCATGAAAACCCAACATATAATTTATTTAGCCGTATTAATTTTTTCCGCACTGTTCCTTTTTCTAGGAAACAGGATTGCTACCCAGAATGAAAGCACCAGAAACCAAGAAGAATGGGAAGCATGGATGCCTGCCATCATAACCGAAATTACAAATATTGAACAAACCGGTGACCAAGTGTGGGGAGGCGTTACAGTCACATTTGAGGCACGCATTACCCGGGGCGAAAGACGTGGCGACATCGTTATCGCCACACAAAGTATATTTTTTAATGATATGGATGATAACCGTGAGGTGGCTGTTGGAAATAGAATAATACTACTCTATACTGAGTTTTCTGATGATTATCATTTTACAAGCTTTGAAAGACTTCATTATATATTTATTTTAGGGGCAATATTTATTGTGCTTATGATTCTATTTTGCGGCACAAAAGGTATAAATGCCATTATATCCCTTGGGTTTATTGGCGGTGCGGTTTTTTTGGTGTTTATCCCAGCCATTGTATCTGGCAGAAATATCTACATTACCACCATTATAATTAGCGTTTACGCCATAATTGCCACAATGCTAACTGTTGTAGGCGCAAACAAGAAAGCGATTGCCGCCATTTTAGGCTGCTTAGGCGGCGTGTTTATAGCTGGCGTTTTAATGCGAGTGATGGACGTTGTTATGGCTTTATCAGGGTATTTAGACCGCGATCATGGATTTCTTGCTAGTACAGTAATGGAGCACCCACTCGACCTTAGGGCGGTTATTTTTGCCGGGGTGACTATTGGAATTTTAGGCGCTGTAATGGATGTTGCATTGTCAATTGCATCGTCTTTATGGGAAGTGAAAGAAGTGGGTGGGCACTTTAGGTTTGGGGATATTTTTAAATCTGGCTTAAATATTGGCAGAGATATTGTGGGTACGATGCTTAATACACTCATACTTGCCTATATCGGAAGTTCTCTTGCAATGATTTTGCTTATTGCAACAAGTGATGTTTCGTTTTTGTCGTTGTTTAACTGGGAAATGGTGCTTGTGGAGTTGCTGCGGGCGCTCATTGGCAGCTTTGGGTTGTTGTTTACCGTGCCTTTGACTGCCGGGATTTGTGGATGGTTGTATACGCGCGCGGAGCACGCTTAAAAGCACAAAGGAGAATATATATGGTTACAAAAGCTTCAAGCCCAAAAGGAAATTTGATGATTATTATTGCCACGCTTATTTGGGGAACAGGGTATATTGCCCAGTCTGCAGGAATGTACCATGTGGCTCCGCTTACTTTTAACGCGGTTCGGTTTGCCATAGGCGGCACTGTGGCCCTTGGCCCTGCACTATTTTTCTTGATGCGCCAGAAATCAACACATCAGGAGGATACCAAGCCTATTTTTATTAGTAAAAGCACTGTTGTTTCAGGGATTATTTGCGGTGCGGTTCTTTGCTTGGCAATTAACCTGCAGCAATTTGGGATTCTTTTTACTACCGTTGCGAATGCAAGCTTTATAACATCTCTTTATGTAATTATGGTTCCCATTGCCAGCCTTATCTTCTTTAGAAAAAAGGCCATTATTTTTGTTTGGGTTAGCGTGGCTGTTGCCATCGTGGGCATGTATTTTTTAAGCCTCTCTGGTGGATTTGATGTGAATCTTGGGGATATTCTCGTTTTCCTATGTGCGATTGCTTTTACAGCTCAAATACTTATCATTAGCTATTTTTCCCCTAAGCATAATGTCATTGCATTGGCTTGTGTTCAATTTTATGTTGTATCCATCATATCTCTGCTGCTTGCCTTGGTTTTTGAAAACCCATCACTCACAGCCGTTCTTGCCGCTGCCCCTTATGTATTGTACACAGGTGTATTATCTAGCGGTGTAGCGTATGTACTGCAAATGAAGGCTCAAAAAACTACGGACGCCACGGTTGCAGCAGTACTATTTAGTTTTGAGGGTGTTGTTGCAGCTTTTGTAGGGTGGTTTGTACTTAATCAATTTTTAACACCAAGGGAAATGGTAGGCTGTGCACTTATTTTTGCAGCTATATTAATCGCACAAATTCCTTCTAAGCCAAAAGGAGCAGATATGTAAAATTCAGCCGGTAAGAAATTTTTACCGACTGAGTTCGCTTTTTTAGATAAATATTCTAAAATAATCGCATTTTGTTAGAATGGAAGCATGGGCTTATTTCCATCAGTCTTCAAATTTTACACTCACAAGCTTAGAAATCCCCTGCTCTTCCATTGTAACGCCATACATATGGTCTGCCGCTTCCATGGTGCCTTTGCGGTGGGTAATTATTATAAATTGCGTACCTTTTGCATACTCTTGAAGATATTTTGAAAAGCGAGCAACATTTGCGTCGTCCAGGGCAGATTCGATTTCGTCAAGTACGCAAAAAGGTGACGGCTTTAGTTTGAGTATTGCAAAAAGCAGTGCAATTGCCGTTAATGCGCGCTCGCCGCCAGAAAGCAGCATCATGTTTTGCAAGGATTTGCCCGGGGGCTGGGCGGTAATTTCTATGCCAGACTCTAGCACGTTTTCGCTATCTACTAGACGCAATCCGGCTTTGCCGCCACTAAACATTTGCTTGAAGGTTTCTTCAAAGTGCTGGGCAATTAGGGCAAACTGGGTGGCGAACTGTTCTTCCATTTGTTGTGTTAGAGATTCGATCAACTCGCCTAATGCCGCTTCGGCTTGCAAAATATCGTCTCGTTGTGTAGATAAAAAGTCGTGCCGGGTTTTTATTTCCTTATAGCTTTCTATGGCGCCTATGTTTACATTTGTTAGGGTGGCAAGCTCTGCCCTTAGGGCTTGCGACTGGCTGCGTAGTGCGGTTTCGCTTATGTCTTCCCGCTTATGGACAAGGGCTTGTTGGCTGGTTAGGCTGTATTCTTCCCAAATTTCGTTATGGAGGCGATGGCTTGTTGCGTCTAGCTGCTCTTTCCGCATTTCAAGCCGGGTGAGTTCCCGCTCCATTCTGGCAGATGCGTCTGTTTGGGTGCGCTCGTCGGTTTCTGCCTGTGCGATTGCTTTTTCCAGTGTGGCTTTTTCTGTTTCTGTCGCAGCAAGGGTTTGGCGCACTGCTTCTATTTTTAGTTTTAGGTCTGTGATTGCTTGTAAGATTTCAGCACGGCTGGCGATTGCTTTTTCCTTGGCTTTTTCATTTTCGGATATTTCTCTTTGCAACGTCCGCTTTTCTTTTGTTAAAACATCTTCCTCACGATTTAGTCGCTCTAAATTACGCTCGGCTTCGCCAATCCATTCTGTGCGGCGGCTAATTTCTATTCTTAGTTGGGTTAGCGTGTCGCTTTCCTCGGATTGGTCTTGGCGGTTTTGCTCCATTTGCAATTGATATGCTTCCAGTGCGGCCCGGGCAGTTTGTACCTTTGCCTCCTGCTCTTTAAGCTGCTCTTTGGATAAGCGTATTGTTTGATTTGCGTCTGCCAAGCGCTGCATAATGTTTTCGTTTTGTTCATTATATTGTAACCCTTGTATGGTTGACGCTTCTACTGCCGCGTTTGCGCTTGTCAGCCTGTCGTTTAGGCGTTCTGCATTAAGCCTTAAGGACTGATACCTTTCCCGGGCCGTATTTAGAGTCTCTTCGGTGGTGTTTAGCTTGTCGTGCAAGCTTTGAGCCTGTGCGGTTAACTCAGTCATTTCGTTGGTTAGGGTTTTTACTTGCTGTGCCAGCTCTTCTAACTGCCGCCCACGGCCGATAATACCTGTAGTTTGGCGATTGGTTGCGCCACCTGTAATTGCACCGCCAGGGCTAAAGCGTTCGCCACTTAATGTTACAATTTTTTGGGAATATTTATATTTTTTGTTTAATGCCATGGCGTTGTCCATATTGTCTATAATCACCACATCCCCCAAAAGTTGGGCGATTACTTGGGTGTACTCTTGGTCACAGGTTACCAAATTTGAAGCAATGCCGATAAAACCCGGCTCGTTTTTAATGTTTGATGCATTGATTGTTTTACCTTTTACGGACGTGAGGGGGAGAAAAGTTGCACGGCCTCCACGGGTTTCTTTTAGCATATCAATTGCAAGTTTTGCATCTTGCTCTTTGATGGTAACAATATTTTGAGCCCCACCGCCAAGTGCTGTTTCTATAGCTATTTCATATTCGCGTTTTACATTTATTAATTCGCTCACTGCGCCGCAAATACCACTAAATTTGGGGTCTGTCGCTTTTTTACGCAGTACCGTTTTTACACTTTGATAAAAGCCTTCGTGTTGTGCGGTAAGGTCAGAGATGGCACGGTGCCTGCCGCGTGCAGTTGTTAAGGCTTCTTGGGTTTTACGCAAATTTTTATCAAGGACTTGGCTTTCTTCTGCAAGCTGGTTGTATGCGGATATATATGCATCCACACTATTTTTTGCACGAAGATAGTCTGATTTACAGGCCTCTAGTGTATCTTTAGCTTCTTTGGCTGCCTGTTTTTCCTGTTCAAGCTTTTCTTCATGAATTATTATTTCGTCGTCTAGTTTTTCTTTTTCTTCCTCTAGGCGAATGTATGCGTTTTCGGTTTCGGTTACGTTTGCACGGCTGTTTGCAGCGGCTGTTAGTGCATCCATTATTGCCTGATTATGGGCGTCTAGGGCTGCGGTGCTTTCTTTTAGGGCGTCTTCCATTTGTGCGGAAAGTTTTAGATGCGCGTCAAGCTCCTTGTTTAACTCGCTGAGCTTGGTTTGGGCATCGTCTTTGCGTTCGGTTTCTTCAGCTTTTTCATCTGCGTTTTTCTCTAAAAGTTCGTTACGTTTTTGGGTTTCGCTTTCAAGGCGTGTATGCGCTGTTGCAAATTGGTCTATTTGGTTTTCCAATAGCTTACTGTCGCCTTCTTTTTTTTCTATTGAGGTGGTCACTTCCAGCAGCGCTTCATTTGCTTGGCGGTATGCCATGTCTGCCCTGGTGGATCGATTTTTAAGCCCTTCGCCTGCAAGGCGGGCTTTGTCTAGCAGGGCTTTGTCGTCTTTAAATTGGAGCAAGCCATCGGCGATGGATGCTTCTAGTTGGGCAAGTTCCGTATCTATTTTTTCTGTTTCTTTTAGGAAGATGTTAATATGCACATCTTTGTATTGGTCGCGTAAGGTTAAATAGCGGCGGGCTTCTTCTGCTTGGATGTGCAAAGGCCCTAGCTGCTCACTAAGCTCTTGAATAATATCATCTACACGCTCACGATTTTGGTGTTCTCGTTCCAGCTTTGCAAAAGCCTCGTTACGGCGGGCTTTAAACTTTCCGATACCAGCGGCCTGCTCAAATACGTGGCGGCGATCTTCGGAACGGAGGCTTAAAATTTCGTCTATTCTCCCCTGGCCTATAATAGAGTAACCGTCCCGCCCTACCCCAGTATCCATAAATAGCATTTGGATATCTTTTAGGCGGCATGGTTCGCCATTGATTGTATATTCGCTTTCCCCAGAACGATACACACGCCTTGCAACGGTTATT
>Ga0123355_10008641_pt1 | contig 15386 bp, 11 predicted proteins | sample TergutEmb28metaG_3_FD_89872 | JGI IMG/M metagenome (GOLD analysis project Ga0123355, IMG submission 89872) | Embiratermes neotenicus P1 segment gut microbial communities from Petit-Saut dam, French Guiana - Emb289 P1 | ecosystem: Host-associated > Arthropoda: Insects > Digestive system > Gut ... | reverse complement strand
CGCGACTTTTATGGCCGCAAATGTAATTTCGGGACAACTCTAATGACGGTAGGCACACCAACTCGTTTTCATGCAGATTGGTGAGGGTATACCCCATAGGTGCCAACTTAAGGAGAAACAGTCGTCATATGGCCTTTGTAGGGGCAGACCTTGTGTCTGCCCGAGCTTGCCGCTAGCGTGCACTTAGTCCAAAAATGAACGATTGTGTCTACTGCAACTGTTGTGCGGGCAGACACAAGGTCTGCCCCTACAAGTTGGCTTTGGGACTAAGTTGGCACTTATGGGGGTATACCCTCATGCACGACAATAGTACAAATAGCACGTCAAAACAGTACGACGTCGTTTTTGCCAAAAGCGGTCGCCTAAAACTATTTGCAACTATTATGCCTAATTAAGGAGGCAATATGAACCCAATAATCAAACAAGCAATAGACTTCACAGACACCTACATCCAACACCAAAACTCCCCAAAGGCAATAAGGGAGGCCATGTGCTACAAGGCACAATACCCTGCCCTATTGCAAGAAATACGGGATGGCGACATGTTCGCCGGGCGGCGCACAGATAAGCGCATTGCCTATATAGGCTCTGTATGGTGGTTTGGGATGCCAGGGTACTCGCCAAAAAACAGAGTAGAAGGCAAGCAAGGCGGCTACTGCTTTGACTTCGCCGCACTATACGACCTACCCCAAAACAGCGATGAAAAAGAAGCACTAAAAAAGCTAACCGCCTTTTGGGAAAACGAATGCACCACCGGCAAAGTCTACCAAAGCACCGAAATGAAAGACGGCGTAGGCTTTCTTATCGCAAACAACCTTGATAAACTAGTATCAAAAGGGCTACCGGGCCTGGTAGAAGAAGTGACAGCAATGCCCGAAAGCGACTTCCGTGCGGGGCTAATTATGGTGCTCGAAACTGTAATGGATGTATGCCACCATTTCCACCGGCAAGCTATGGCAAAAGGCATGCACGAAATGGCGCAAAACGTGTTAAACATCACAAAGCATGCCCCAAAAACCTTGGCCGAGGCCCTGCAACTTATTTTGATATACGAACTGCTTTCCCACGAAAAACACTACGAGCTAAACCAGCTGGACGTAGCCCTGGGCGACTTATACGCAAAGGAAGTACATGACCAAGCCACAAAGGAAAAGGCAATAAATCAAATCCACTGCTTTTACAAGATGATACGTGAAAACGGCGAAGTAGGCGTATGCCGCCTATTTTTGGGCGGGAAAAACAGGCGCAACCAAGAAAACGCCGACCGCTTTATAGAAGCCGCCCTACTGGCCGAGCAGCGCCACAAGGATGTAATTCCCCAGGTCTCACTTCGCATATACACAGGCATGAACCCCGAGTTACTAACATTGGCCTATGACACTATTAATGTGACATACACCTTCCCTACCCTTTTTAATGATGATACAATCCCGGCAGGTGCCGCAGAGGTCTTTGGCATTTCCCTGGAAGAAGCCGAAAAAAGCTACTACCCCCTTGGCTGTGGGGAGCTGATTTTGGCCAACAAGAGCCCCGCGTTTTTGTGCACAGCCTGGAATGCGCCCCAAACAATAAACGACGGCATCCGTGCCGCCAATGCCACAAACTTTGAAGAACTATACCAATCCGTACTGGGGAAAATAAGAGAATACGCCCTTCGCTATGCCCGCTACCACAAGCTGCTTGAGGAAAAAAACAATGAAGATTGTGCCTATCTTATGGTAAGCTTGCTAACAGATGATTGCATTGCAAGAGGTAAGCCCCTATTAGACGGCGGCGCACGCTACATGGGTGCATGCATTATGGGGCATGGGTTTACCAATGGGGCCGACTCCTTAACGGCCATCAAAAAAGTGGTATACGAAGATAAAACCCACACCCTGGCAGAAATTATACAGGCAATGGACGCTAACTTTGTAGGCTACGAACATCTACACAAGACGCTAATGGCAGTACCCAAGTACGGCAATGATAACGACGAAGCCGACAAAATGGTCTCCCGCCTATGGCGCGACATGTCCAACCAGGCGCAAAAAGCCGGGGAAGAATATGGCTTTGACTTTTTAACCGTTTCCAGCGTTAACCCCGGGGGGTATTGGCTGGGGATGGAAACCGGCGCAACCGCAGACGGGCGGCTTGCAGGCCAAGTGTATGCCATAGGCAACGCGCCCACCGCCGGTCAAGACAAAAACGGCCTAACCGCGCTTATGAACTCTGTAATAAAAACAGACCCGGTTAACGGCGGCACAATGACCAACTTCAAGATTTCACGTTCCTTTTTTGTAGACGAGCGTGCTAAATTCGAAGCCTTGTTTGGGGCCTACTGGGCAGGCGGGGGCTTGCAAGCCAATATTACAATCATGAACAAAGGCGACCTGGAAGCCGCCATGAAAGAACCGGAAAAATATCCTCATCTGTTGGTAAGGCTGGGGGGCTGGACATCAAGGTTTATTGACCTTGACCGCTATGTACAAAAAGAAATACTTACGAGGACACTTTATTAAGAGGGAGGCATATATGAAAAAAATCAAACTAGGCATGATAGGTGCAGGCCACATGGGGCAGCTTGCCCACTTGCTAAACTATGTCCAACTGCAAGACATGTGCGAAATCGTATGCATTTGCGACGTAAAAATCGAACAGGCCAAGCACCTGGCCAACCAATGGGGCATCCCCAAAGTCACAGCCGATTACCGTGAGCTACTGGCAGACAACGAAATCGAAGCCGTGGTATGCGTCCAGAGCTTTGAAAACCATGTGGTACTGGTGCCCGAGGTTTTGAAGGCCGGTAAGCATCTGTTTACAGAAAAGCCATTGTGTGTATTCCCTCATAACGGGGAAATGCTGGCCAAGCTTGCCAAAGACACAGGTAAACTTCACATGGTAGGCTATCACAAGCGGTCTGACCCGGCGGTAGAGCATACCATGAAAATTATCAACCAGTGGAAGCAAAGCGGCGAGTTTGGCAAAATGACATATGTACGCCTATGCATGCCCCCAGGCAACTACCGCAAAGACGCCGACAACCCCTACGACTCTGGTGAGACACCGGGTTTTGTACCGGAAGAACCCCGCCCCGCCGGTATGGATGACGAGACCCGTCACCGGACGATTTGGTTTGTAAACTACTATATACACCAGGTAAATCTGATGCGCCACCTAATGGGCGAGGATTACAAGCTTACCTATGCAGACAGGTATTTCTTCTCAGCACGCTCGGAAAGCGGTGTAAACGGCATATTGGAGCTGGACACCTACGAGACATCTGTTGACTGGCAGGAGCATGCCCTTGTGTGCTTCGAAAGGGGCTGGATACGTATAGACCTGACCGCCCCACTGGCGACACAGTTGGCTGGCTCTGTAACTGTGTACAAGGATAAAGGCTGGGATAGTACTTTTGAATACCCCGTAATGCCAAATGTATGCCCCATGCGTAACCAGGCCAAGAATTTCCTGCTGGCTGTGACCGGTGAAAGGCCCGCGCCCTGTTATTCTGACGAGGCGGTAAAGGATTTGCGTATTGCCGAAGAGTATATTGCCAGGACAGGGGAAAGCGGTAAGGAAGTTACTCCTTATGAGGAGAGGAATGTAAATAAGCTTAAAGCGTAGATAAAAAAAAGCCTGACGGCCGGCAATTGCCATAACCGTCAGGCTTATTTTTATATACGCCCTAACTCTGCTCCTTTATATAAGCAACTATCTCATCCACCTGGGTAAACGCAACCGCCACAAAGGTATCCGCCGCACCATAGTAAATAGCAATACGCCCCGTTTCCGGGTCACATACCGCCGCACATGGGAAGCAGACATTGGGCACAATACCTGTGGTTTCGTACCATTCCTCCGGCGGGAACAAAAATGACTTACTACGGTATTTCACAATAGACGGGTCGTCTATATCCAAAATTACGCCGCCTACATTGTACACAAACCCACTGCAGGTATGCTGTACCCCATGGTAAAACACCAGCCAGCCCTCGCTTGTTTCTATTGGGGCCGGGCCGCCGCCGATTTTTAAGTCTTCCCACCACTGGTCTGTTGTGCCCATCATAAAGCGGTGTTTGCCCCAGAATTCCAGGTCCGGGCTTTCGCTTATAAACATATCGCCAAAACGGGTATGGGTTGTGTCACTTGGGCGGCTCATCATTATATAGCGGCCGTTAATTTTGCGTGGGAATAGCACAGCATTACGATTATGGGGCAAGAAAGGATCATCCAGCCGGGTAAATGTTTTGAAATCCTTGGTGCTTGCCATGCCTACAGAGGAACCGTGGTTAATATGGCACCAGATGATGTAATAGGTATCCTCTATTTTTAATAGACGCGGGTCGAAGGGGCAATGGGGGTTGTCCGGCTCACCTTTCTTGTTTACAAATTGGATGCCCTTTTCGTCAAATTCCCAGTTAAGCCCGTCATTACTGCGCCCAAGGTAAATATAAGGCCAGCCGTTTACGCCTTCGCCCCTAAACACGCCTATAAACGGGGTATTATCTTTGCCATAGTACATTACGGCAGAGTTGAACACCCGCGCCACATTGCGGATAGGGTTGCGTTTGATAATAGGGTTTTGGGAATAACGCCATATGGGCGCGTTAACAATGTTATCCGGTTTTTCTTCCCAGGGCATTTGCCCAATCCTGGGGGTTATAAGCTTGATTTTCTCCATACTAATCTCCTTTGTGTACACATTTCAAATAAACGGCAAACCCCTGGAACTCGCTTTCCACCGCAAAAGTGAGGCGGCTCCCCACAAGTGTAGCAGCAGATGGGTTTTCCATGTATGTCCCAATTATATCGTATTCATACCCTGGGGGTAAGTCTATGTGTATATCACCGGCGGTGGTTTCGCCAAAAGTGTTAAGCACAACATAGGCTTCTTTTTCTGTCATACGCAGTATCCCTTGCCAGCCCTTGGGATGGCGGTAGCTTTGCACCTTGGGGCCGTACCAGTGGGTCACACCTTCCATTAAGATGTGCGCGATTTTTGTGTAAAACTTAATGCCCGCCGCAACTATAGCCCACTGGGCATCGTCTATCCGCTCTGTGTCCCCGGAAAGGCAAAGCCGCCCCAGCATGCCGCCTGTCATTACATAGAAGAGCTTCCGTGCCGTGTGAAATGGGCGCACAGTTGCCCACACTTGGGACTGGGCAGGTGCTATGGCACGGTGCATATTGGCCGCAACAATAGGGATATTGTCAAGTTCATGGGCATCAGAGGATGCCGCAAAGGTAGTATGCCCCATCATACAAGGCTCTGTGCGAAAGCCCCCTGATGAGCAGTTTTCTACAACAAGCTCTGGGTACTTGGCGCGTATCTTTTTAAGAAAAGTGAGCACACCCTCTACATGCTGGCGCAAGCCCTCGCCGGGGGATTCTGCTCCGTCGCAACCAATGCCAATATTCCCGTTATAGTCAATTTTAATATATGGGAAACCGTGCTCTGCAAGAAACTCGATTACATTTTCCCATAGGTAGTCCCGTACATGGGGTTTGCGCATGTCCCAGAAATGCCGGTTGTACTCTGTAATGGTGTGGCCGTCCAGTTTTAGCATATCTTCTAACCGGTTATAGTTTTTGGCCCTTGTTTCGCATACTTCGTATTCGAACCATAGGCCAGGTATCATGCCAAGGGACTTAATATATTCTGCGGTTTTTGCAAGCCCTTCTGGAAAGCGGTCTGGGTTTACATTGTAGTCCCCTGCCGCGTCATACCATCCTGCGTCTAGCACAAAGTATTTTATGCCTGTACCGGCAACGCGATTTGCCAGCCTTTTGACCCAATCGGCATTGACCCCACCCCAACTTGTACACCACTCGTTAAACATGGGCGGCGCGGTTTCTTCTGAAGGGGGGCGGTTTTCCTTCCAATTGCGGTACTGTATAGAGGTCAACCGCTGGGAAATGGCATCCACGCCCCCAAGCCCCACAGATACTATAGCTTCCGGGGATTCGAATACTTCCCCCGGTGATACTTTTTTCATCCAGTGGCCATTATTGCGGTCTGACAGCCCGCCGGATATGGCCAGTGCAAAATCCTTGCGGTAGGCCTCCATTTGCCATGAGCCCGGCCAGGCAATTTGCGCGCCCCAACTGACACCCCGCTTTACATCCTCTATGGCAATATAGGGGTAGTAACCACGCACGGGCATTGTGCCTATTTGGCCGTAGCGGTAGGCGTTGGCCGATACCCGGGTGCAGGAAGGTTCTAGTTGCAAATCTTCTATGGGTGTGGATATTAGCCTGCCTTCGTCAGACCACCTGGCCCCTAACTGGTGCAGTATAAGCGAATCTGGGGCCACGCCGGTTTCGTATGGGGTTATCCCACCCAGGCAAAAGCTTGAGAGTAGTTCCAGCGTAACATCTTCGTGGCCTTGGTTGTGGAATATGCTTTGCATGGTTACGGCCTTCTCGCCTTCGCGCCATGACAGGCGATGCTCTATGAGGCAGTTGTTATTGTTTGTCAAATACGTTGATATGACTGTTATACCCGCGTCTTTATTAACTTCCTGGTGGCTGTATACAAACCTGCGGGAAGAAAGGCTGTTAAGCATGGTAACCCCGCGGGAGAATAGGCCGTCGTAGCCTTCTTCCCCCAGCAGTTTGACTTGTACCAGTGAAATGGGGGCATAGGCCTCTACGCTTTCAGGTGGGGCGTTTACGGGTACGGCCTCAAGCCCTACAACGCCGCCCGATGTGACATATCTGAAAACCATGTCGCCTAGCTGGTGTATTATGGCGGTCATTTATTTCCTCCGTTTCTATTTCTAACCCTGCCAGTGTTTTTCTACTGTTTCCCTAAAGATCTGTACATATCGCTGGGCTCGGCTTATATCCCCCCCGATTGTATACACATCCCGTTGGGCAAATTCCAGGGTGCATCCCCTTGCGGCGCGTAGTGTTGTTTCGAAATGGGAACGCAGGCCGGCTTCATCCATTGTATTGCCTACCCCCAAATAATTGGGGCTTGGCTTGCGGAAAAAAGTAATATTCTTGCCACGCAGTTCATGGCCCATATATTCCTCGTCGCACCAAGGCGAAATCGAAACTTTACGCAGGTTGGGCAGTTTGGATAAGCAGTTTTCCCATACGCTATGCACTGGCTCGCAACAGCCATATGACAAAAGCCCAAAAATACTGGCAATCTTATCATAGCATGGGAACAAGAATTCTTTGAACATATCCGGCGATAGGCCCACGCTTTCTTGGGAGTCTAAATATCCCCATACATCTGTAGTTTTTACAGGTGCAACAGCAGGCAACTCATCTGTAAAACAAAAACTGCCTTGGGCTAAGTATTCTGGGCCAACAGTTGGGCATAGTGCGCCTTCTGCTTCCAACAGCCTAAAGTACGCCAGGTAATCTTCGGCTATGCGGTCCATCATTTTGAGAAACAGTTCCGGGTAATCAATCATGGATACCATCATGTTTTCCATTCCCATTAGATGAACAATTTTTTGGGTGGGTACGGCATACAGGCTGCCGGATATTCTTTTCACTGGCAAAATGTCGCCAAAAAGTTCATTGCAAAAGGCTTCTTCTTTCAATGAGCCTTCCTTGTCTATGCCGAAGTCGCTTGCGCCAAGCTTGTTGTAATCGTCTTCCAGGTCTTCTATTACATAGTTAAAACTGTGGCCAAGGCCTGGCTCGGCAGCATGTGAAGTTGTTATATTGTGCCCAAACAATGTAAACCAAGACTGCCAGTATACAGGGAAGTAATCGCGAATAGGATGGTCGTCGCCAATGACTTCTTGGTTGAAAAACTGGTGGTGTAGTATAGCTTCAATGTTTCTTGCCGCGCTTGACTCGCATTTTAGCAGGGGTAAAATAGCCTCTGGCCAGAATGTACCCATTTCTACATGCATCATGGGCCTTGTGCCCTTGAATGTATTGTGGAGTAGCCACTCTTTCTCCAACGACCTGTTTTTGGGTGAGTTGGCCAGCTCCAGTTGACGCTTTGCTAGCTCCCGCAAGATTGCCTTGTCTTTCATGGTAATTTCGCTCATACTGTGTCTCCTATCTTATGTTGAATACTTTCTGGCAGAAGATAACACACACATAATAAAAAAGCCACCATATTTGGAGGTGACTGCATTGAACATTTTACTTGACACAATTACAAATTTCGCAACCTGCGAAGAATGCATCATAGGCATGTGTGACGCTGCCCCCTTACAACCAACCGCTGCGGGGTTTACGCCATTTGTTAGTAATGACATGTCTAAACGGCTGGACCCTTGTGCCAACTTGGCAGGCGCACAAAGCATAATTGTAATGGGTGTGCCTATTAAAACAGGGGAGTTTACACCACCGCCCCACAATGCCGGAATATTGTCACAGCTTTGTGTTGCCGATGATTATCACACCCTTGCACGCAAACTGCTAAAAAACCTAGCAGCCAAATTACAATGTCATACAAGCTTTATGTACAAAATACTAGTAGACAGCCCCAACTTAGACGAAAGGCAACTGGCCGCCCGGGCTGGACTTGGTCATCTTGGCCGCCACGGGCTTGTTATCTCGCCAGAATACGGCACACGGTTTAACATTGGGCTACTTCTGACCAGTATCCCTATAGAAGCACTTGGGAGCCACACACCAGCCACAGGCTCCTGCCCCAAAAACTGCAAAAACTGCATCACATCCTGTCCAAGCGGCGCACTATCTGCCAGTAGTGACTACGATGTAACCCGGTGTATCTCGTATTTGACACAAAAAAAAGAACTCACCCCAGAAGAAGCCAAGCTTATAGGCCGCCATTTATACGGCTGTGACGTTTGCCAAGACGTATGCCCAAAAAACAAAAAACAGCCAACCCCATGGGTAACCCCAGAAGATTGGCTGTCCATGACAGACGATGACTTTGCTAAAATATACGGCCACACCGCAACCCTTTGGCAGGGCACGGCACTGCTTAAACGCAATGCGAAAATTGTGATGGCTAACATGGGAAAATCACGGTAATCTGATTTGATGTAAAAAATGGCAATGAGCTCGTCATTAGACTTGTCCCGAAATTGCCATAATCCCCGTCATTAGACTTGTCCCGAAATTCCGAATGAGCGGCCCAAAAACGCACTAATGCCTGCGCTTTTTGGGCCGCAAATGTAATTTCGGGACAACTCTATTGCGAGGAACGAAGTGACGAAGCAATCCAAGATTGCCGCAATGCTACAGCTTCTGACTGGATTGCTTCGTCGCTTACGCTCCTCGCAATGACGTGGCTAGATGCCCCTAAGCCCCGCCTCAAAGTTAATGCCAAAACGCGAATCAGTGCCCGCGTCATAAGTACGTTTTATGCTGGCGGCCACAAACTCCACCGCAAACGCAGTAGCATGTTGAAGCCCCTCCCCCTTTACCAGCCTTGAAACAAGCACACTGCCAAACACATCACCAGTACCTGGGTAAAACCCAGGCACCTTGCCTGCTAGGCAATAGTCAATTTGCCCTGTAGTGCAGTCATAGGCGGCGGCACCAAGTTCCACTTCGTCAAAATGCACACCTGTAAGCACAACAAGCTTGCTCCCTAGAAGGGCAAGCTTTTTTAGCATTTGGGCAATGTACTTATTAGTATATGGCCCCGGGCAATACGGCTCATCCAGCAGCAAAGCCGCTTCTGTCATGTTGGGGACAATAAGGTCAGCTTTTTTACATAGCTTGCGCATTTCACCGGGGAAGTCCTTGTTAAATGTCTTATACAGCTCGCCATTATCGGCCATAACTGGGTCGACCATTATCAAATTATCTTTGCTACGAAAACGGTCAAAAAACTCAGAAACAATTTCCACCTGCCTAAACGAGCCCAAAAACCCGCTATACAAAGCATCAAACTCAAGCCCAATGCTTTGCCAGTGATCGGCAAAAGGCAATATATCATCTGTTAAATCCCGATATGTGAACCTGCCTAGCCCACCGGTGTGAGTAGACAGCACCGCCGTCGGCACCACAGAGCACTCAATTCCTGCGGCAGATATAATAGGAAGCGCTACTGTAAGGGAGCACCGTCCAAAGCCCGATATATCATGTATTGCGGCTATTCTCTTTTGTTTGTTCATTATTCCTCCGCCACATCTTGCCGCGCCCGCTGTCTACGCCAAACATATGCCCTATTTGACCCCGCAACAAGCACCGAATTAGTGTCATTCAAGAAAATTATATCCCGCACATCCTGGGTAGCAATAAAATGCCACAAGCCCTGGCCCTGGGCATTAACCGCCCGGAAGTATCTTTCCGAGCCAACAATTACCGCCCCATGCCCCATGCTAAGATGTGTACCCCTGCGCCCAAAATAAAAACGCCCGGTTTGCCCACCCAAATCAAAGATATTTACAGTGCCAAGGGGGTCCGCATAACGGCCATCGGGGCTTGTAGCCGTACCGGCGACAAACGCAAAACGAGAATCGCCGTCAAAGGCCACTTCTTGAATCACATTGTGTATAGGCTCTTCCCATACTTGGTGGCGTGCGTTGCCTTCTATGCGCTGTAGTGTAATACGGGCTTCTGTAATAATAAGTAGATGATTATCTTCCATGAAACGCATCGCCAGTATAGTCTCACCGGGAAATTCGATATGGGCGAACAGGCCATCTGTGCCTTGGGGGGCCTCGCGCCTATTAAAAAATTCGATGCTGGTGGTCAGGTTTCTGCTCATATCCAAGTATGCAATGGCCACATATCTGCCGCAAACAGATACATCCGCGATAACAGGCACCTGCATCGGATGGTCGGCGGGGGCAATTGTCCTGCCAAATGCACGATCGTTGCCATAGTACAGGTGATTAAAAACCAGTATTTGGAATCGGGTATCTATTTGGGATATTACCGACAAAAAGCCGCTTGAGTTGACAAAAAAACTCATGGCCGGGTTATCAAGTGTATGCATATGCTGTAGCTCATTATTATTAAACATATAAATAAGGCGGGCCCGCTCGGCTTCGCCAACTGCAACAATATCGCCCCGCGCGGCCATGTGGGGGCGTGTAAGAGAAAAATGCTCCGGCGACCAGCGGTTTTCGCCACGGTCGTTAACATTTCGCACACCTGTACGCGACGCCAGGAAAAACGACCGGGTTCCATTACTATAAAACAGCGGATTCGAGTCTACGCCATAGGAAACATATTGGTTTGTGTTTACCAGTTGCATGTCATCCGCACCAAAGCCGGTCAAATTAAAGGCCAACTGGATAACCGCCGCCAGCCCCAATATGATAAGAAAAATTACCGCTATACCCTTTTTAGACATTTTCATCACCATATAGCACAGGGGGCTTGCGCTTGTGATGGCTGGCCGCGTGCATACGGTTAATAATTGCGCCATCATGGTCGGATACCTGGCCTGTTAACAGGAAGTTATCCAGGCTGGCATAGGTAACTCCCATTTCTTCTTCGTCTGTTTGGCCTTCGTATAGGCCCGCAGACGGGATTTTTTCGATGATGCTAGTGGGTGCCTCTAAATATCGCAGGAATTCAAGAACTTCTGTACAAGTTAGGTCTGCAATAGGATTAAAATCGTAGGCACCATCACCCCATTTTGTGGAATACCCAGTATAGCGTTCACTTCTGTTGCTTGTGCCCGCCACTAAAAGGTTTTCGCTGTTAGCTACTGCGTAAACAGTAGTCATGCGTAGCCTTGGGGCTATATAGGAAATGGCCACATCTGTAAGCGCGTGTTTTGCGTTAATAGTCTGGGTTAGCTCTTTTAATGTCGAGCTTAGGCTTATGGTAAAGTGTTTAATGTCAAATTGTGCGGACAGTAGCTTAGCATCGTCTATATCTGACCCGTAGTTGCGGCTCACACCGCATGGTAGCGATACACCAGTGGTGTTATCACAGGCCAGTTTGCACAGTATCCCCACAAGTGCCGCGTCTTTGCCGCCGCTATTGGCAAATATTATGCCGTTAGCTTTGGCGGAAGCCAGCAATTGTTGGATAAAGTTTATACGGTCATTTTTCTCTTTTTCGTAGTTTCTCATTTGTGCCTCCTGCATTAAGAAGCTGTGTTCATAGGAGGCAATATCGAATTGGCGAGGCAGATTTTCGCCAATCAAGGAGACGTTTTCGCCGCTTGCCCATAAGGCAAGCAAGAAAAAGTCGACGAAGAGTGGTGGATATCTGACCGCCAAGGCGATATTGAATCCTATGAACATAGCTTCTAACATTTTCGAGGTTGAAGTATAGCATAACAACTATGATATAATAACCCCGAAAGGGGGTTTTTCATTGGACCATACCGACGTTGTTTTCGAATCCAGCCGTTATGGTACACATCCAAGGGATGTCTTCATCTGCTACTCAAGCGAAGATGTAGCCGAGGCAGAGCGGGTGGCCGCACGGCTGGAGCTTCATGAAGGGCTGTCTTGCTGGTACGAGGCAAGAAATGCCCCCAAAGAGCATATTAATAATATTTCATTTATATTAGACATGGTAGAACAGTGCGCCGTGTTTCTTTTGCTGACTTCGGCACACTCGGCTACGAGCTTAGAGGTGCAGTTCATGGTTTCCCATGCCATGGCTGAAAACAAGGACCGTGTGGAGTTTAATATAGATAATAAGCGGTATCACGAGCAAGCATTTTCTGACTCGTCATATGCACTTGACACACAGTGGGACAAGGCTGTATTTACACTAAGCGACCATGTGAAACGGATAAAAGAAGCACCGAAAGAAGAAACAGACCCGGAAGAAGAGGTAATTGCATCGGTTAACACTGGGGCAAGCAGAGCTGTTGTATTGGTATTTGTTCTTTTAATAGGCGTCATTGGCGGGGTTATTACGTTTTACACGCTAACAGAAGGGCCGGAATATTTTTTGAGGCATTTTGGACCTGCTACCCCCACGCCCATCCCACCCCCCACTATATATGAAAGGGCGCAAAGGGGCGAACCACGAGCCCAGTACGAACACGGGCGTAATCTTATGTCATCTCAGCGCTTTGACGAGGCCATTGACTGGATAAAAAAAGCCGCCCAACAAGACTATTTTAATGCCCAAGCCTTTTTGGCCGAAAGTTATAGAGATGGATATATTGTACAGCGGGACTACTGGCAGGCCATATACTGGTTTTACCGTGCTGGGGTCATGGAGATGCCGGAAATGCAGTACTATGTAGGGCAACTTTACGAGTTTGGGCTGGTAGAAGAGCTGGAGCGCGACTACGAAATGGCCGCCTATTGGTACATGCATTCGGCAAGAAACGGCTTTCTTCAAGCACAAATGACCGTAGCCTGGCTTTCACTAGATGGCCAGATTCTTCCCTATGATATTGACACTGCAATATACTGGTTTCGCCAGGCGGCTATGCAGGGCCATCCCAATGCCTATCTTAGGCTGGGCCAGCTATTAGGATATATAGGGCACGATAATCTGGAAGAAGCCATATATTGGCTAACGCGTGCGGCAGATGCAGGGGAAACAGAGGCCCATGAGATTTTGGAGCAACTATATACTGAATAGTTGCCTGTCCCATAAATTCTGCTTATAATAAACCCAAGACAAGACAAACCTCGGAGGGATTTACTTTGACATTATTTGATGTAGCAATACTGGTAGCAATTATTATAGCGGTAATAGTTGTCATACTGTACTTTCTTAACAAATGGTCTGGCCGCCGCATGGCCGAGCAACAAGACATGGTTCAAAAGCACAAGCAAACAGCCACAATTTATGTAATAGACAAGAAAAAAGACAAAATCACCAATGCAAACCTACCCAAGGCCATAGCCGACCAAGTACCCAGAATGGGCCGTTTGATGAAAATGCCGCTGGTTAAGGCCAAAATTGGGCCGCAAATCATGACGCTTATTTGTGATAACAATGTATTCCCTGCGCTGCCAGTTAAGAAAAACGTAACTGTAGAAATTGCCGGGGCATACATTGTAAGTATGAAGGGCATGAAAACCAAAAGGCAACTTGCCGAACAGCGCAAAGCCCGCCGCAAGTCAGAAGGCGAAGCCGAAGTACCACAAGCATGGCATCAAAAATTTTTAGGACGGTTTAAGAATTAACCCTAGGAGGCACCTACCCCCAAAACTTCATTCAACAATAAAGTTTTGGGGGATTTTTTTATCCATAAGGAGGAAAACATGAATACAGAATACAAAAAATGGCTGGACGCACCCAGTGTCGACGAAAAAACAAAGCAAGAACTTAAATCCATTGCAAACAACCACCAGGAAATAGAAGACCGCTTCTTCAAAGACCTGGAGTTTGGCACAGGCGGCATGCGTGGCATACTGGGCGCAGGCTCTAACCGCCTAAACATATACACCATCCGCAAGGCAACCCAGGGACTTGCCAACTATATCCTTTCTTCTGACGCATACAAACCGGGCATGGGCGTGGCCATAGCCCACGACTGCCGCCGCATGTCGCCGGAATTTTCTGAAGAGGCGGCACTGGTGCTTAACGCAAACGGTATCAAGACATATGTATTTGAAGACTTGCGGCCAACTCCCCTACTCTCTTTTGCCGTAAGGCATTTGGGTTGTGTGGCCGGCATAGTTGTTACCGCAAGCCACAACCCACCAGAGTATAACGGCTACAAAGTATACTGGAGCGATGGTTGCCAGTGCACCTATCCCAAAGACGAAGCCATAATTACCGAGGTCAATAAAGTAACGGATTTTGATATGGTAAAAACCATATCTAAGCCTGATGCCATTTCACGTGGGCTATTCAATATAGCCGCACCGGAAGTAGACGACGCCTTTATTGCCAATGTGAAGTCCTGCTCAATCAACCCCCATGTTATTTCCGAGTCGGATTTGAAAATAGTCTTTACGCCACTGCATGGCGCAGGCAATGTAGCCGTGCGCAGGGTACTGGCCGAAACCGGGTTTAGGCATGTCATAGTAGTGCCCGAGCAGGAACTCCCCGATGGCGAATTCCCAACTGTGGCCTACCCCAACCCGGAAGACGCAGAGGCATTTGCAATGGCACTTGAGCTTGCCAAAAAAGAAGATGCCCACATTGTAATAGCAACAGACCCGGACGCAGACCGGGTGGGCGTTGCGGTTAAACATAATAGTGAGTACGTGCTACTAAACGGCAACATGACCGGGATTTTGCTGGCAGACTATATGCTTTCCCAGTTAAAGATGAGAGGCAAACTGCCGCAAAACGCTGCCATTATTTCAACTATTGTATCAACTGATATGGGGCGTGCAATTTGCGAGTATTATGGCGCAACATACATGGAGGTACTAACCGGCTTTAAGTATATAGGCGAGAAAATCAAAGAGTTTGAAGAATCCGGCAGTCACACCTATATCATGGGCTACGAAGAAAGCTTTGGCTACCTGACCGGCACATATGCCCGCGATAAAGACGCCGTAGCCGCCAGCCTTATGATATGCGAAGCGGCAGCATACTACCGCAAACAGGGGCTAAGCCTG
>Ga0123355_10008640_pt1 | contig 15387 bp, 13 predicted proteins | sample TergutEmb28metaG_3_FD_89872 | JGI IMG/M metagenome (GOLD analysis project Ga0123355, IMG submission 89872) | Embiratermes neotenicus P1 segment gut microbial communities from Petit-Saut dam, French Guiana - Emb289 P1 | ecosystem: Host-associated > Arthropoda: Insects > Digestive system > Gut ... | reverse complement strand
ATGCGCTTGTCAGAGCTTTCGCGTGAGACACCGCATCACATGCTGCCCATCGTAGAAGAGCGCATGTCTCCAGGTGGTGGGGGCAATGTCACTGCTAATATGGCTGCACTAAAGCCGTCAAAAATACATGTTGTGGGTGTAATCGGGGATGATTGGCGCGGCAAGGAGTTATCAAAGCTGCTTGATGCCTTGGGAATTGATGTTAGCCATCTGCTGACAACTGCTGGCCGGTTTACCAATACATTTTGCAAGCCACTGCGCACAGGGTATTCTCATGTTGTGTATGAAGACCCGCGGCTTGATTTTTTCAATAACAGCCCCCATGAAAAAGAAACCGAAGATAGGCTTATTGCCGCGCTTACCAAGCTTGCGCCGCAGATTGATGTGTTATGTGTATCTGACCAGCAGCCCTATGGCACAATAACTGAACGGGTACGCGAGTATATTTTACAGCTCGCGGCCGAGGGTTTGACTGTAATTGCAGATAGCCGCGAGAGGATTAATTTGTATAATCGCGGCATTATTAAGCCCAACGAAATTGAAGGGGCAAAAGCGTCAGGCGTATGTGATGCGGCAGGTATAGATGATTTCTATGAAGCAGCATTACAGTTGGCACAAGGCCGCGAAGTTATTATGACCATAGGCGCAGAAGGTTCGCTGTATGCCGCAGATGGAGAACTTGTTCACATACCTGCAAATGCAGTAGGGGGCGAAATAGACATAGTGGGCGCAGGTGATACATTTTTATCAGGGTTTGCCTTAGCCATAGCGGCGGGTGCAAACCGGCTTGAAGCAGCAAAAATTGCAGGATTGTGCAGCGAAGTGACGATACAAAAAATTGGTACAACCGGAACGGCTTCTGCTAAAGAGGTGCAGGCTAGGTATATGCAAACAAGTGCTGGCCTTGTGTGAAAAAGGTTTACCCAAAGTGTCAAAACCTAGTTTTAAGCGGACTCACTACTTATGAAGGAGACATGGGTTAAATTATGGAGATTCTTGAGAAACTAATAACCGATAATCCACCGCTTGCGGTGTGTGCAAATGATATTAATAACGCGTTTTCATTGCTACATGAAACTATTAAAAGTGGTGGATGCGTATATGTGTGCGGTAACGGTGGCTCTGCTGCTGATTGCCAGCATATTGTTGGCGAAATGATGAAAGGTTTCCTTAAAAAACGTCAAGTAAAGCTTTCGCATGGGATTATTAATAAACTTACGCCAGATACGGCTGATTTTTTATCCGCCAACTTGCAGGGCGCCATGCCTTGCCACGCACTTACCGTTGAAACTGCGCTGATTACAGCACTATGCAACGATGTTTCGGCAGATATAGTTTTTGCACAGCAAATATATGGTTATGGTAAAAGCTCTGATTGTCTAATAAGTATCAGCACCTCCGGTAATGCGGTTAATGTATGCCTCGCTGCCGAATTGGCAGCGGCTATGGGCTTAAAAACAATTGCCATGGTTGGGCAAAGTGGCGGTAAGCTTTCTGGGTTGTGTGATGTGGCTATACAAGTGCCAAGTGATATTACATTTAAAGTGCAAGAGTTTCATCTCCCCATATACCATGCCTTGTGTGCGGCGCTGGAGGATGTTTTTTTTAGCGATTAGGGCATGTTTTCACCCCGTAACTACTGCACAAATTTGTTCCTGAAAAAGAAGATTTGCGGTTATATGCCATGTAATAGGAAGCTATGCAGAATAATCCATTACTATAAGAAGGAAGGAAGCAAGACAAATGAGCAAAAAATTAAGAGTAGGAATCATTGGCTGTGGTTTTATCGCACCAATGCACCTAGGCGGTTACAACAAGCAAGACAATGTAGTAATCGCGGCCCTGTGCGACGTTATCGAAGAGCGGGCAAAAAATCTGGCTGCAACATATGGGGGCCCTGAGACAAAAGTCTATACCGACTATAAAGAAATGCTGGCAAAAGAATCATTGGATATTGTCAGTGTATGTACAGAAAACAACATACATGCGCCAATCACAATAGACGCCTTAAAATCTGGTGCACATGTACTTTGCGAAAAACCAATGGCAATTACAGGCGCCGAGGCTGACGCAATGGTCGCGGCCTCACAAAAGTATGGGCGCAAGCTTTCTGTAGGGTATCAGCTCCGTTATTCCAATGAGGCAATGCAGCTAAAGCAGGAAATAGACAAGGGCAAGCTTGGGAAAATCTACTATGCTGAAGCGAGTGCTATGCGCCGCCGTGGTGTCCCTACGTGGGGTGTGTTTTTAAACAAAGAAAAACAAGGCGGCGGCCCCTTGATTGACATAGGCACGCACATTGTAGACAGGACACTTTGGTTGATGAACGACTATTCGCCCATTGTATCGGCAGTTGGCGGCATCTACGATAATCTTATCCCACTAGGTGGTTTTAATAATGGCGGACACTGGGATATCAATAGCTTTGAAGTCGAAGACAGCGCTTTTGGTACAGTCACATTTGAAAGCGGTGCTACACTGGTTGTAAAAGCCACATGGGCAGCAAATGTTTGGGAAATGGATACAAACCTATCGCTGCTTTTGGGCGTTAACGCCGGTGCAGAACTAAAAAATGACAAATTAATATTTAACGGTGAGCGCGATAATAAATTATGGGAGAATACCCCAGCAATAGTCCCTGACGGCGAATCTACCTATGACCGGGAAATTGCAGCGTGGGTTAAAGCCGTAGTAGAAGATAGCGAACCGATAGTACAATGCAGGCAAGCCGCACAAGTTGTTAAGGTCTTAGAGGCTATTTACGAATCAGCAAGAAATGGTGGCAAAGCGGTAACCAGATAAAGCGAAAGGATAGATATACAATGAACATTGGTATGATTACATGCAATTATTTTATGCGTATTTACGATTACAAGACACCAGAGCCATTTGATTGGATGCAAATGTGTGATAAATATCGTGCAGAGTTTACCCGAGAGGATTTTATTACACTAGCCAAAGAAATCCGCGATTTGAAATACAACTGCCTAGAAATTTGGGAGCCTAATTTTTCGTATAAAGTATATACGGAAGCGGATGCAAAATCCATGGCCGAGGAATTGGCCCAACTAGGCTTCAAAAAACTTGCATACTGCATCGGCGGTTGGGGCGGAAGTGATGTCCCTGAAGTAGAAAAGGCCTATAAGTTTGCCAAAGCACTAGGTGCTGATGTAGTAACAGGCTGCATTAATATGCCCACTGCCGACGTTATCTTGCCAGAAGTAGAGCGCTGCGGACAAAAATACTCTATGCAGTATGCGATAGAAAACCACCCCGCACCAAACGCTGAGTCACCAGAGGATGTTGCCAAGCTATGCGCGCCATATTCTACTGTGGGCGCAAATTTGGATACTGGTATTTACAATATGCAGGGTTTTGATGTGCTGGCAGCAGCAGATTTACTGAAAGATAAGCTATACCATGTCCATTTTAAAGACACAATAAAAGGCGGCGACGGTTGCCTACCCATTGGCGATGGCGACTGGCCGATAGACAAAATGCTGCTTAAACTCAAAGAATGGGGCTATGACCGGATGCTTTCAGTAGAGTTTGAACATCATGGCGACCCGGCTCCGGGTTTGAAAAAATCCATTGAATTTATTAACAAAGTAATTGGGTGTTAAAATGGAACAATTAACTATGAAGTGGTCAAACGACCAAATCGAAATATCAAGCACACCACCCGGTATAGTAATCCGAACATATTGTGAATGCGACCGTGAGGCTCTAAAGTCGGCTCTTATGTCTTTGACAGAAGAAATATATACCGATCAGAAACTGGATGAAATTATTCTCAAAAAGGATGGAGTTAGGCCAGAAGGAGTGTTTCTTGCAGAAATGTGTACAAGTAGCTCGCTGACAAATGTAACAAATGACTCTCAGAAAAGTAAAATTGCAGGAGAAATTGTTGGCACAACAACGGGTTATTTTAACAAAGACGGCAACAGTGGTACTATTCATATGGTTAGCGTGCTAGATAAAGCCCAAGGAATGGGTCTGGGCAAAATCCTATGCCAGCACGCCATGCACTACCTAATAATAAATGGTTGCAAAGAAATTGTACTAACCACAGATGACCACCGTCTTCCTGCAATAAAGACCTACTTAAATCTTGGCTATGTGCCTGTGATTTCTGGATTGCACACCGGCCAGCCCATTGATGAAGATATGATTAAGCGCTGGAAGGACGTGTATAGCAAGTTGAACCTCCAGTGGAAGGAGCTTTTGATATGATAAAGATTGGTATAGTAGGCGCCAACCGTGGTGCAGACTTGATAAGCTCATTTAAATGTATCGAAGGTGTGAAAATAGAAGCGCTTTGCGACATTAATGAAGATGTGCTGATGGAAAAAGCTAAAAAACATGCCATACCTAAGGCATTTGTGGCTTATGAAAAGATGCTGGAGTGTGACATTGATGCAGTTGTTGTAGCCGCGCCCATGCAGTTGCATGTTGCTCAGGCAATAGCTGCCGTGCAGGCCGGTAAACATGTACTGTCTGAAGTAACCGCAGCCGTTAGCATGGAAGAGCTTTGGTGGCTTTTGGAAGAGGTAGAACGTAGTGGGAAAATATACATGTTTGCCGAAAACTACTGCTATATCCCCGAAGTCCAAGTTATTAGCCAAATGGTGAAAAAAGGTCTCTTTGGCGAGGTGTTTTACGGGGAAGGCGAATATATACACGAACTTAAAAAAATGACACTCAATGCAAACGGCTCCGTATCCTGGCGAAGCTACTGGCAGCTTGGCAGGCGTGGCAACTTTTACCCAACACATAGCCTGGGGCCTGTCATGCAGTGGTTTGGCCGGGAACGTATAAAGTCTGTAATCTGCCAAGGCTGCGGCTGGCATACCGCACCAGAATTGCGCCAGGAAGATACCTCAATTACCCTTTGCAAAACAGAAAGCGGCAAATTGATACGCTTGCGAACAGACTGTTTATCCCTGCGGCCTCATAACCTTGCGTATTACTCACTCCAAGGCACAAAAGGCGCATACGAGGCGCCCCGCGGCATGGGAGACGACCACAAGATATGGCTAGCAGGTATGGATAATTCAACCGACGAAGCCATATGGCGGCCATTAAAACACTTTTATCAAGAATATCTGCCAAAGCGCTACTTAAACGCGACCGAAGAGCAAAAAGCAACAGGACACTGGGGCGGGGATTTCTTTATGGCAGATGACTTTATACGTGTCATAAGGGAAGGGAAAAAGCCACCCATCGACATCTACGATGCCTGCGAATGGACGGCGGTGGCTCTACTTTCAGAGCTTTCAGCCACGAATGATGGCAGGTCTTTTGACATGCCAGATTTTAGAGGCTGGCAGCAGAAGCAAAATCAGATTACCAGGGTATAGTATCCTAGTCCATCTAAGGATGACTTCACCAGTCGAGTATGAAAAAGGTTTGTTCAAAGTGTCAAAACCGAATTTTCGTATTAATTTTCATCTGTAGTTAATATCACCTCAACACCCTTTTCCCACAAAAATCGGATAGTTTCTTCTTCGACATACCCATTGCTGATGATGGTGTTGACTTCATCAATGTCACAAATCTTTTGAAATGAATATTTGCCAAACTTGGTGCCGTCGCAAAGCAATACCTTTTTTTGTGCCGATTTCATCATCGTGCGGCGTAACTCGGCTTCTTCTACTGATGATTCAAAAAGCCCGTCTTCAAATACAAGCCCACGACAAGAAAAAAACACTGTATCCACACGATATCTGGAGACAAACGCACGAGCTTCCTCACCTACATAGGAAAACGAACTCCTTCGCAACTGACCGCCGGTGCAGTATACATTTGCATGATGCCCTTCACCCAGCATAATTGCGGTTTTAGCCCCGTTGGTTAGAATGGTCAAATCAATAATACTGGTAAGATGCCTTACCATGTTGCTGGTTGTAGAAGATGAATCCATTATAATCACACTTCCGTCACGTACCAATGTAGCGGCGGCTTTGCCTATTAAGTTTTTGCCATCTTGCTGTTCTCCTTCTCGCATAGATAAAGGAATTTCTGAACTCAAACCCTCAATTAGGACTACCCCGCCATATGTGCGTTTTACTAATCCCTCATTTTCTAACTTAGTTAAATCTCTTCGAATAGTGGCCTCGCTTGTATAAAGTTTTTTTGACAAATGCACAACAGAGGTAAATTTGTTTTTCTTTAGCATGTCTAAAATCTGTACCCGTCGTTCAATATCTAACATGTGATCGTTTCCTTTCGAGTATGCTCAAAATTAGCGGACAAGCACATCTCTTTGTCAATTTTGCCAACATATCTAGCCTAAGCGCCTACTCTTTTATATAATATCACATAGAACAAGCTTTGCATACGAAACAATTTGTCAGTTGATTTCAATGATGCACAAGGAGATGTGTGAATATGAAGTTAAGTTTAGGGATTAATCTTGGCTACGCTGTTAACAAATATATAGAGCCGGAAGTTTGGGCTCGCATAACAGCAGAAGAGATTGGTTTACGTTATGTCCAATTTGTTGCAGACTTACTAAACCCTTCTTTGACAGACGAAATTATAGCTGCCCAGGTCAAAAGGATTGTCAATGCTTGCAGGGAATATGACATAACAATCACAAGCATGTTTACCAGTACGTTTACAAGGGTCAATCACTTTTTGCATCCTGATAAAGAGGTGCGTGAATATTGGCTTAACTGGTTCAAAAGATTTGCAGACATTGGCGCCAAGTTGGGTGCAAAAAGTATGGGCAGTCATTTTGGCATATTCAGCTTTGATGCTTTCGAAAAACGTTATGACGTGCTTTTGGAAGAAGCTGTACGCAAATGGCAGCAGTTGAGTGTTTATGCGGCAAATATCGGTTATGAGTATCTTATTTTTGAGCCTATGAGTGTAGATCGTGAGATGGGGAACACCGTTTCAAGATCATTGCAACTGATGGACATGGTAAACCAAAATAGTGCAATACCGTTAAAATGTTGTTTGGATGTGGGCCATGCACCTGACCCAGCCGAGCGTGACCCTTATCCATGGGTTGAACAATTGGGCCATCTATCTCCTGTAATCCATTTGCAGCAAACGGTTTTGCACAAAAGTAACCACTGGCCATTTATTCCAGAATACAACGATCAAGGTATTATAAAACCGGCAAAAATACTTGAAGCGCTCCAAAAGTCTGGCGCCAAAGAGGCAGAGCTTTTGTTTGAAATAAGCCACAGAGAGCATCACGATACAGACTTTCGGATAATTGAGGATCTAAAAAAAAGCGCCGACTACTGGAAGGAGGCCCTAACCAATGCTAATAAAAGCGGCAGTATTACGTGGGATTAAAGATATCACATGCCAAAAGCTGCATGCGCCAAAAGCTCAAGCAGACGAAGAGATGATCCGTGTAGCATCTGCCGGGATATGTGGCAGCGACGTAGATCGGGTATTTGGAAAGGGTGCATATCATTATCCGATTATACTTGGGCATGAGTTCTCGGGCTATCGTATGCGTGACAATAAAAAGGTTGTGGTTTTCCCACTTATACCCTGTATGAAATGTTCCATGTGCATGATTGGCGAGTATGCTAGTTGTTTGGATTATAACTATTATGGTTCAAGGACTGACGGTGGCTTTAGAGAACAAATAGCAGTCAAAAAATGGAATATCATAGAAGCTCCCGACGAATCTGATACCGAGGCTCTGGCAATGGCTGAGCCGGCGGCTGTTGCTTTGCATGCAATAGATATGCTAGGTATAAAAGTTGGTCAAAGTATTTTAATTACTGGTGCCGGCCCTATTGGTATGATGCTAGGGCAATGGGCAAAAATTTCGGGTGCACACAAGATATATTTTTCGGATATAGACAATCGCAAATTAGATTTTGCCAATGAATACGGTTTTTTGGCTTACAACGGCGAGGCCGTGGACGCGGCAGTTGAAGGTGTGGGTGTTTCTTCTTCATTAGTACTGTGTTTGGAAGCTTTAAAGCCCAAGGGTGGCCTTGTATTAATGGGTAACCCCATAGGCGAAATAAATCTATCTCAAAATGAATATTGGCATATTTTACGTAAACAACTGACACTCCGGGGAACGTGGAACAGCACCTACAATAAGTTTCGCAACGAATGGCAGGTTGCCGTGGATGCCATTGCTAGTGGTGTGTTAGATGTAAAACCACTTATAACACATCGTTTTGGGTTGGAAGATTGTGAACGGGCCTTCAAGGTTATGTACGATAGGACAGAGTTTGTCAATAGAGTAATGTTTTCCATTGGGTAGGAGGGGTTTTATGAAAGCGGCAGTTTATGAAAATCTTGACCAAATGACAGTAAAAGAAATACCAACCCCAAAGATTGGGCCGTCAGAGGTTTTACTTCGTGTAAAATCCTGTGCGGTTTGTGGTTCAGATATCCGGATTTTCCATTCCGGCAACGAGCGAGTCAATCCCCCGCAGACATTAGGTCACGAAATAGCAGGGGTAGTTGCCGAAGTGGGCGACAATGTGAAAAAATTCAAGATAGGTGATCGTGTTGCGGTTGGTGCGGATGTTCCTTGCGGCAATTGTATTTTTTGTGAAGCAGGTATTGGCAACAATTGTCAAATAAACTATGCAATAGGTTACCAGTTCGCTGGTGGCTTTGCAGAATATATGGTGCTTAATGAGACAACAGTAAATTACGGACCTATTCATAAACTTCCGGATCATTTAAGCTTTGACGAGGGAGCTTTGGCAGAGCCTTTGGCATGTGTCTTGAATGCACTGGAATTATCCCCCATTCGATTAAATGACGTGGTAGTTGTTATCGGAGCTGGACCTATTGGTATGATGTTATGTCTCGTAGTTAAGGCCATGGGCGCGAGCAAAGTAATACTTATCAACAGATCAATTCAACGTTTGGAAATTGCAAAGCAGCTTGGTGTTGCAGATATATATGTCTGCTCTAAAGAGCAAGACGAAGTAAAGGCGGTTCTTACAGAAACGGCCGGACTGGGAGCAGATGCTATTTTTACTAGTTGCCCTGCCCCTGAAGCGCAGATATCTGCCATCAATATGGCTAAAAACCGTGCACATGTCAATTTTTTTGGTGGGCTACCCAAGGATAAAAGCATAGTCCCGATTAATACAAACTTAATTCATTACAAGGAGCTATTTGTTACGGGTGCCCATGGTTCTATGCCGGTTCATCACAGTAAAGCACTAGAGCTGATTGCAAGTGGTGTAATTAATGTAAAAAAATTTATTACCCATCAATTTCCTTTGGAAGATATATTAAAAGCATTTGAAGTGGCAGAAAATCATGAAGGACTACGGGTAATAGTAAATCCATAAAGTGTATATATGAGACCAATGTAGTATATGAGATTAGTGTGAAAAAACATTTTTTATTATTGTTTGTGGGTTAAATGGGAGGTACTATGACAGGAAAAATTTCACCTTCTTTAATGTGTGCTCCTTTGCATGAGTTGGTCTTTTACTTGCAAATCTTCGAAGAGGCAGGTATAGAGTACCTCCACATGGATGTGATGGATGGACATTTTGTATCCAATTTCATGTTAGGGACAGATTTTATAAAACAAGTAAGAAAGTTGACATCTATACCCTTGGATATCCATCTAATGATTGATAAGCCCGATAATAAATTAGATTGGTTTGATATACAGCCAGGGGAGTATGTTTCGTTCCATATCGAAGCAACAGATCATGCACAACGTCTTTGCTCAAGTATTCGCGAAAAAGGTGCAAAGCCTATGCTTGCATTAAATCCATCGACCCCGCTGTGTGTACTTGAAGATTTGCTACCAGATTTGGATGCCGTGTTGATTATGACTGTAAACCCTGGCTTTGCAGGGCAAAAGTTAGTCCCACAAATGATAGATAAAATAGCAAGGCTTAAAAAAATGCTAGATTCAAGTGGTTACAATCATGTAGAAATAGAGGTTGATGGTAATACCAGTCTTGAAAACGCAAAAAAAATGCGAAATGCCGGTGCAGATATATTTGTTGCGGGTACCGCAGGCTTGTTTATTGCCGAACGTGACATAAGGCAGTGTATAACAGAATTTAGGTGCTGTATAAACTAGAGGATACAAACTAGCGCTTGCACAGTTGCTTTGGGATTGACCTTGCATTATAAAAATGATGGGGGGTGGATATGTATAGGCAAATAGTTGCGGAAAGTCTAAAACTGTATGAAATAAGGAGGACTAAAAATGGAAAGTAAGAAAAAGTTTATCTTCACAATTTTTGCAGTTTGCTTGCTAATGTTTCTAGTTGCTTGCGGAAACGGTGGCACACCATCAGATGCCGATGCCGGAGCCGCTCCTGTGGGGGATACAGCAACAGATACAACCGATAACGACACAGATGTGACTGCCGAAAGAAGCGATTTGCTTGAAGTAACATTTGTAGCAAATGTTGACCACGCACTGGTCGATAACGTTCTAAACGTGCTAGAAGGCGAATCATTCGAGGACAACCGCTGGACAAGGCGTATCGCGCAGGATCTAGGTATCCAAGTAACATACCTATGGGTAGCCAACGACCAGGAAGCCTTTGATTTGAGAGTCTCATTGGCATTGGCTTCGGGTGACATACCAGATATTATGCACCTGAACCATATACAGCTAGCTCAAGCCGTTGCAGCTGGGTTGGCGACGCCCATCCAACCGCTAGTAGATAACTATGCCAGCAACCTTTTGCGAAGCTTAATTGATGATGGTGGGCCAGATGCAATTGAAGCGGCTACTTTTGGTGGTACTTGGTACGGTTTAGGTATAGGCGATGGTCCAATTGAATCATCGTCTGTTATGTATATCCGTGAAGACTGGCGTCAGTATTTGGGGCTGGAAGTTCCAAGAACTTTGGACGATATGTTTGCCATGATTGAAACATTTATGTCTCATCGCGGTGATGATGCGGTGGGTATGGTCATATACCAGGGTCTGCTTGGCCACAATCAGCTGACATTAGATGGGTTACTTAACATGTTTGGTGCCTTTCATGATTTTTGGCTACCTGATGGCAACGGTGGGTTGATGTATAGCAACATACAACCAGAGTACCAAGAAGCAATTGCTATGGCAGCCGAGATGTTTGAGCGAGGCTATTTTGACAGGGAATTTACAGTTCAAGAGCAAGGCATGGCAAATGAAAATCTTGTTTCAGGTAGAAGCGGTTTTTACTTTGGCGCCCACTGGACACCCCTATGGCCTCAACCAGATTCGCTTGCAAACGACCCTGAAGCTGACTGGTATGCACATCCTCTTCCAACACTTGATGGTTCTATGCCTATAGTTGGCACAAGAAGTGCAATTGACAACTGGTATATGGTAAACAGTAGTTTTGAACATCCAGAGGCCATGATACAGCTCATGAATCACTATGCTAAATTGACATTTGACCCCATATATCAAGAGTATACGACATATTCTAATCCTGATGGTATTGACGCCGTGTGGAGGCTCAACCCTGTAAGCCAGGTAAGGGAAAGCAATAAAAACCCTGCCAATGCTCGTCTAATCATGCCACATCTGGATTCAGGAGACCCTGGCGACTTATTTGGCGAAGCGTTGGCAATGTGGGAATTTTCCTTACTGGGTATGGATCCGGCGTATAGGTTAGAGATGCAAGGTTGGAACAGGATAATGGCATCGGGGGTAAACTTCCCGTTCCCATACGGTGGTTCATCATCTATCCAGTATGATGCTTGGGCTGAGGGTAGGGTTGTACGCAACCAATTTGTTGGCGCGCCTACCTCAACAATGGAAACACATTTATCTATTTTGCAAAATGCCTGGCTTGAAGAGATGACGCGGATTGTTATTGGAGATATGCCTATAGAACATTTTGATACCGCAGTAGATGCATGGTTATCAGGTGGAGGCGAGGCTATTACGCAAGAAGTAAATGAGTGGTATGCCAATAGATAAAGTAGAAGGTTTGATAAATCGAATAAGGCGGCTGATTAACAACTATAGTCAGCCGCTTTCTCGATTTTTGCTTAGGCGGCTATACCGCTGGAGGGATGGGGAATATGAACATAAATAAAAATAGTTTTACACGTAATTTCAAACGAGAACTCCCTCTACATTTGATGATTTTACCTGGGCTGGTTCTAGTTCTTGTTTTTTCTTATATTCCAATGTATGGGCTAGTTATTGCTTTCCAGCGATTTATACCTGCATTTGGTATGTTTGGCGACCAACAGTGGGTTGGGTTTGACAATTTTAGGTTTGTAATGGGTTTAGCAGGCTTTCAACGTGCATTTGTTAATACAGTTATTATCTCTTTTTGGAGAATCGTTACTGTTTTATTGATTCCTATTATCTTTGCACTGATGTTAAATGAAGTACGATCAAATCTCTATCGGCGCAGTATACAAACGATTACGTATATGCCATTTTTCCTGTCATGGGTTATCTTGGGTGGCATTTTTGTTGACTTGCTGAGTCCTTCGACTGGCCTTGTAAACAATTTATTGGGCTTTTTTGGAGTTGAGCCAATCTTCTTTTTGGGCGACAATAGTGTGTTTAGAAGTACCTTGGTTGTTACAAATGTCTGGCGGGAGTTTGGTTTTGGTGCAATTGTATATCTTGCTGCCATCACGAGTATTGACCCGACTTACTATGAAGCTGCCGTTGTGGATGGTGCTAACCGGTGGAAGCAGACCTGGCATATCACTTTACCGGGTATGAAAATGATTATCGTATTAATGGGTGTGCTTTCGTTGGGTAATGTTTTAAATGCAGGGTTTGATCAGGTATTTAATATGTATTCCCCTGTGGTTTTTGCCTCTGGCGATATTATTGACACGTTTATCTTCCGTATGGGGCTTATTGAAGCGCAATTTGGACCGGCTACGGCAGTAGGTTTGTTTAGATCAATTATCTCGTTCTTGTTCATTTCTGTATCATATTTTATCGCGTATAAAACTACAGACTATAGAATTTTTTAGGGGGTGTTGGTGAAGTGAGACAATATGATTCAACGTCGAGAAAAATATTCTTAACTTTTAATAATATATTCATGTTTGTGATTGCTGCAACATGTTTGGCTCCGTTAATTCATATTTTTGCAGTATCTCTTTCTTCCAGTTCCGCCGCTGGTGCTGGGTGGGTGACATTTTGGCCCGTAGAGTGGACAGTACAATCATATCAGTTTGTATTAGCGCGAGATGCTTTTTGGCGCTCAATTTTGATGACGTTTAGGCGAGTTGGTGTTGGGACACCACTTAATTTGATTCTTACAGTACTTGTAGCCTATCCATTATCAAAAGAAAGACATAAGTTTCATGCACGCACAGTGTATGCATGGATTTTCTTCTTTACAATGCTCTTTTCAGGTGGATTAATACCTGGTTTTATACTGGTACATGGCCTTGGTTTGATGGACTCGGTTTGGTCTCTTGTACTGCCGGGTGCGGTTCCAATTTTTAGTGTTATTCTGATGCTTAACTTTTTCAGGCAGATACCAATAGAGCTGGAAGAAGCAGCTTTGATTGATGGGGCTGGGCATTGGAGGACACTGTTTAGTATTTATGTCCCATGTGCCTTGCCATCTATTGCAACTATTACACTGTTTTCTATGGTAGGGCACTGGAATAGCTGGTTTGACGGCATGATTTATTCCAACTTCCCTAGGTATTATCCCTTACAGACCTATCTGCGTTCGGTTATAGTCATGCGAGATGTATCAACCATGGGGATAGATGATTGGAGAGCCTTGGCGCTAGTATCTGATAGGACAGTAAGAGCTGCCCAGGTCTTCATCGGTGCATTGCCTATGTTAGCAGTATATCCTTTCTTACAGCGGTATTTTGTCAAAGGTATTGTTGTCGGAAGTGTAAAAGGGTAGGGCTTGTGGACGAAATGGCGGAAGCGTAATAAGGTAGGGCTTACTCTCTTAAGATAATCTACCATATACACAATAAAACTTGTTGGAAGAATGGAGGCAATTATGATACAGATGCAATTACCCGAAGACATCCGGTGGATTGGTGTCAATCGCAGGGAAGGATTCCCGATTGAAACTTCCTATTTTAAGACTGTTTTTGATCTTGTCGAGCCACCACGTGGCAAGGAAGCTATTCTAAAAATTTCGGCAAACACCCGTTATATCTTGTATGTCAACGGGCATGAATTGATTCACGGGCCATGCCGGGGTGACCATTGGCATCAATATTGTGATGAGGTTGACGTTGCGGCCTATCTTATGGCAGGTACCAATGTTATCGCCGCCAAGGTAACGGCATTTCCTCCTTACGAAAATAACAATGATGATATGACTAATGCGGGTCCATTTTGGGCCATGGTAGGCAGTATGGGACCAATGCTAATTATTCATGGTGAACTAGAAGGGGCTGATTTATCTACTGGTCGGGCAGATTGGTATTTCCTAAATGACGAAGCCATTAGCTGGGTTTATAGCAATATCATTCAGTGGATGGGTTGCACAGAGATGGTGGATGGCAAATCTATCCCATGGGGCTGGAATACGGAAACGGTAATTGGAAAAGACTTCACTAAGGCACATGTCAAGTGGGGTAATAATGTCAGATTTGGCGAAGTTAATCCCTTGTTTTTATATAAAAGACCAATCGAACAGCTTATGCGTAAAGAAATTGGCGGTTTGTCAGTACTATCAGGTTTTGACTTCCCTCTAGATAGAGAAGTTGAGCTGCCGGCCAACGGAACTTATGAGGCCATTCTTACAATTGATGACCTGACTACTGCATTTGTCTACCTAAGCACCAGCGGCGGTGCAGGAAGCAAGATTAGCATTTTATATTCCGAAGCTTTCTCAAAACGCGGCGGCGATCGCAAGGAAAACCGATACTATAAAGAAAAACGCAGCGATACCACAGGCGAACTGCGGGGTTATACCGATGTTTACTTTCCTGGAGGCGCTAAGGAGACGTATTCTCCATCATGGTTTCGTACTTTCAGGTTTATTCGGGTTACAATTGAGACGGGTGAAAACCCATTAACAGTCTATCCGCTTAAGTTGGTCGAAACCAGATATCCTTTAGAGAATAAGGTGCAATTTGAATCCAAACAGCCATGGCTAAAGCCAGTATGGGATATAAGTTTGCGGACATTAGAGTTATGTATGCATGAAACCTACGAGGACTGCCCTTTCTACGAGCAACTGCAATATACTATGGATACCCGTTTGCAGATGCTGTTTACCTATATACTTAGCGGTGACGCGACGATGCAGCGTAAAACCATTCACGATTATCACTCATCCATGCTACCAGAAGGGATGCTGCAAAGTCGTTTTCCATCCAAGTATCCGCAGATTATACCGCCATTCTCGCTACATTGGATATATATGTTGAAGGATTATTATATGGAAACGGGAGATGCCGATACCCTTGAGCGTTACCGCCCGACGATGGAAAGCATATTAGCCTGGT
>Ga0123355_10008639_pt1 | contig 15388 bp, 17 predicted proteins | sample TergutEmb28metaG_3_FD_89872 | JGI IMG/M metagenome (GOLD analysis project Ga0123355, IMG submission 89872) | Embiratermes neotenicus P1 segment gut microbial communities from Petit-Saut dam, French Guiana - Emb289 P1 | ecosystem: Host-associated > Arthropoda: Insects > Digestive system > Gut ... | reverse complement strand
CCCCAAAATTCAGAGATTTCAAAGTCATTCTTATCTTCATCCCAAATATGATGGAAGAGATGTTTGTCCGTATTCCATAATGCGGCAATATATCCATCCGCCTGCTTGATTGCCTCGTCTGGATGGCCTGCTATCATCAGTGTAGCAGGGAACATGTACATAGAGTCCACCCAAAATTGGCGAGTATGATCCATATGGTAAACTATGCCACTTGCGTTTCTAGGACCTTTTTTAAGGCACCAGTTCATTGCCTTATCTAATGCGGTTTTTAAAGCCGGATCTTTAGTCAGTTCGTAGGCACGAATTAAAGCCGGCACAATAACTACCGGGTCGGTTACTGCATTTTGTCCACCTAAGTTACCCAGACGTCCGTCTTCAGATTGTCTGTTTACGGCGTCATAACATAGGCCAATTACCACATTGTCATCACCCGATTCCATAAAAGCTTGAGCACAAACCCCTTGCTCCCAGGAATAACGTGCCATAGACAATAACGCGGTTTTTACTTTGTCAAGCATGGTTTTATCTCCCCTATCTGTTTAAAATGTCTAGTTTTTGACACAATTACTAAAATAGTCCGTGTATAAAACGTTTTAATTGATTTAACCTACGCAGCATATGATACAAGCTTACAGATTACATGTCAAGCACGATAGTATTTTCTTGTAGCGTTACAAATTTACACCCATTTCGTACAAAGGAAGACTTGCTTATGTATGATTTCTACTGTATTTGTCAATACTGCTACATAAAAGAATCTATAAAAAGTATTTGCGTGCACCCATAGCGGCCGTGCGAGAGAGATTGGGGCAGAGCCCCATTTAAAAGGAGGCGATTATATGAGTAAATACGAACACTTTATTGCAATCGGACTTTGCGCTTTTTCTGCAATGATAGGCGTAGTCATTGGATATCTTTTTTTTGAGCCATCCAGCTTTGCAGAAGCCGCGAATACACAAGATGGCTACCTGCAACAGGATATTTCTATTGCAGATTCCGGAATTGAATTTTTCTCGCCACCTACAGAAGTTTTGCTTGTACCGGAATTACCATCACAGCCTACACATTTATATATACTCACTTCCCAAGACGGATACATTATCGTTCGTTATGCAGAGGGAAATGGGGCCGGAATTCGGACAATCACTAACACCCCGGTTACTTCACTCGCCTGGGAAGAGCAAGAGCGATTGGCAGCTGGTATACGCATTTACACAGAAGAGGCTTTGATTCGTATTTTAGAGGATTATGGCAGTTGACGTTTTCCAAATTTAGGAGTATTCTTAGGCAGTATTCATTCATAAACTTTTACTACTTTGTCATTTTTGAATCTGAAGGTGAGCATCATCAAGGAATTTGTATTTATGGTTTTTAAAATTGCCCTGCTTACATTAATATGGGTTGTTTTACGAGAATCATTTTCTATAGTTGATATAATTATAGGCATGTTTATAAGTATTGCCTGTATATGGTATAGCCAAAAGTTTATACCCTTAAGCCATGTTAAGGGTATAAACTTTTTTGCGTTGGTGAAGTACGCATTCTACTTAATAGGGCAAATTTATATTGCCGGGTTTTATGTTATTAAAATGATTTTGTTTGGAGCAACAACATATATTGTAACTGTAAAAACAAATCTTATAAATGAGACGTTAAAAATAATACTTGCAGACTCCATCACGCTAACGCCCGGGTCGGTTTTGCTGGATTTAACCAAGGATAATATCACTGTAGTCTGGCTTAGAAGCAAAAACGAAAAACATCCACCGCAAAATGCTGATGAATTAATTAAAGGCCAACTGGAAAAAAAGTTGCTATGCATGCAAGAAGAATCGACAACCAATTCCAACCGATGACAAAATGTAATCGGTTGAAATTTTTAGATGTAGGAGCTAATCAATGAATATACTACTATGGATTTTACTAATATTTCTACTTGTCTTCTTTATCAGAACAGTGATTATGGGACCATCTATTTGGGATAGGCTTTTAGGTATGAGCGTTACATCTACCAAAGTTATTGTAATCATCATTTTTTTTGCGTCTATTAATGATATGGCATTTTTATTAGATTTTGCAATTATTTATGCATTGTTTGGATTTATAAGTGTTATTTTTATTGCACTGTTTTTGTCTAAGAATAAAAGCTAGTTTTGTTAACGACGGAGGGGTTGAGAATAATGATAAGCATAATTGGAACGATAATTGTAGTCATTGGCGTTATATTTATGGCATTTGGTGTTGTGGCAATGTTTCGGTTTAAAGATTTTTACACGCGTATTTTGGCAACTTCTAAAATTGATACGGTTGGGGCATTTACAATAATTATCGGTATGGCTTTACGCCATGGCTTAGGCTGGTTTACAGGCAAAATACTGCTTGTAGCAGTTATCATGCTTATTTTTAATCCGCTGGTTGCACATGTTTTATCTCGGGCAGCCTATTTAAGTGGGCACAAATTAAAAGATCCAACCCATGATGTACACAAGGGGAAAATTAAATGATTTATCTGCTGCTTACCATATGGCTTATTAATGCGATGCTTATACTATGGGAACAAAAAATTGCAAGAATTGTTATTTATCTTGCACTTTTTTCACTGCTTTCTTCTGTAGCCTATTTATTTTTAGGTTCGCCAGATGTTGCGATGGCAGAAGCGGCAACATCCGCGTTTACCGTAGTGTTTTTTATTATTTGCTTTGAAAAATATTTTAAACGGCATAAGAAAGAGAAAGGCAATGCAAAGCCTGAACCTCAATCGCCAAAAAAACGAAATTTCAAAAAGATTTATCGCAAACTACCTCCAATTATTTTTACAATATTTCTATTGGCGCTTTTTATTTATGTAATACCTACAGAAACTGTTATAACAAATTTACAGGACCTATATCTTTCTTCTTTTGCAGCTGACATTGGCGGTGAAAATGCTGTAACCGCCATATATTTGGGATATCGGGTGTATGACACTTTATTTGAGGCATTGGTACTGGTAACCAGTGTGGTTGCGGTTATTCATATGTCCAATTATAAAAAAATTGTTGTAAAAAGCGGTAAGCATAGCGAAATAGAGCGAGACGGCATGGCCGTGTTTGCAATAAAAATTATTTGCCCTGTCATGCTTTTGTTTGGCATATATCTCATACTCAACGGTCATATTTCTCCGGGGGGCGGATTTCAGGGGGGGCTTGCAATTGCGTCGTTTTTTATATGCCGGTACATGATTTACGATGTTTATGACCTGCCTATAAAAAAGCTGATTCGCTTAGAAGAGTTTGTTTTTGCAGGCCTTGTTATTTTTGCAATAGTCATTGTATTTTGGGGTCTTACAACATATTTACCCCCTGACATTAGGCCGGTTATGCAAACAATTAACATGATTTCAATGAACGCGCTTATTGGGTTAAAAGTAGCATGTGGGTTTATCATTTTGTTTTACAGATATATTGCGGTTGAAGGGAAGTAGTTTTTTTGCCTGGTTCAGTTATAGAAATTTTTACGATTGCCGTGTTTTTTATTGGCTTTTATGGGCTTATCACAAGCCGGAATATCATTAAATCTATTGTATTCGTCATTTTAATGGAAGTTGCCGTTATCATGTTTTTTTTAAGCCTTGGGTTTAACAGCCAGATTATTCCGCCGATTGGTACTGATTTTAATGGGGCAGAATATGTGGCAGATCCCCTACCTCAGGCACTGATGATAACTGCCGTCATTGTTGGGCTTGCGACAACTGCCATCAATATTACCATGTTTATTACGCTTTTTAGAAAGCATAAATCAGCAGATTGGGATGTTGTTAAACAATGCTAACATTTTTTGTAATTACACCTATTTTAATAGCCGTATTCCTATACCTGTTTCCTTTCCAAAGAGCGGCCAGAATAATCTCTATTATTACCCAAAGTATGTTTACAGTTGCTGCTTTTTACCTGTTTACATCCAGCCGGGAAGAGACAATGATTACCGTCGTTGGCGATTATGGAATTCTGGGCATTACACTGAGGGCAGATGCACTTTCTTCTGCTTTTATTTTGCTTACGGCATTTATTTTTTTGGTTGCAGCAATTTATAGCTTTAGCAGCACTACCAGTAGTTTGTTCTGGTTTCTTCTATTTATTTGGGAAGCATCTCTCATTGGTATTTTCCTAAGCAGCGACATTTTTAATGTTTTTGTTTTGACAGAAGTAGGCACCGTTGTGGTTTCTGTATTAATCATGTACAACCGTAAAGAACGGTCTATGTACGACGGTATGATTTACCTGATGATCAATGTTGTCATTATGCAATTTTATTTATTTGGGCTGGGTTTTATATATAGGCAGGTTGGGGTGCTTGATTTTTCTGCGGTTGCAACAGCGCTGGGTATGCTTGATGCATCGCAGCAAATACTGCCTTACGCGTTAATAATCACTTTTGTGGCTTTAAAATGCGCGCTTTTACCCCTTTATAGCTGGCTACCTAAAGCCCACGGAACGCCCGGGGCTTCTGCTGCGGTTTCCGCCGTACTATCGGGGCTTCATATTAAAAGTGGACTTTATTTATTTTTGCGCTTTCAGGAAATTTTTGAAGGTGTTGCAACAAGAGAGCTATTTTTGGTTATCGGAATTTTTACAGCATTTGCCGGTATTATCATGTCACTTGCCCAAACAAATATTAAACTTGTGCTTGCTTATAGCACCGTTGCGCAAATGGGGCTTATTATTATAGGGTTTAACATTGGTAACGAATATAACTATATTGGTAGCTTATATCATATTGTTACACATGGGATTTTTAAAACCGCGTTATTTCTTGGGGCGGGTGTGCTTATTCAAACATATGGCACAAGAAATATGACAAAAATACAAGGCGCATTTAGGTTATTGCCTATTACCGGCGTAACAACGGGCCTTGCCATTTTGGGCATTGTTGGCGCCCCATTTTTTAGTGGAAGTGTTTCTAAATATTTTTTGATGTACGACCCTGGTGGGTTTATAAATGTGATATTTATAATTATTAACCTGGGAACGATTATAATTTTTGTAAAATACGCAACCATGTTTTTTGGAAGATCTCAGTTGGTTACCCACAGTAACCAACTGAAAAAAAACATGGACTGGTGGCAACAGGTTCCCCTTATTGTTTTGGGCATTTTATGTTTTGTACTTGGTGTTTTGGGCGAGAGGGCTATTTTATTTTTATTTAATGTAAATATTAGAATAAATATGGTTGGTTATCTTCAAAAATCGGGTATTTTTATATGTAGCCTAGTTGCAGGATGGCTGGCTTTTAGGTATTATGTAAGGGATAGTGTTTTATTTAGCCGCATTAGAAAATTTGAATTGGGCTTTAGGGGAATGTGCGCAGCCATTGGCGTATTCTTTGCAGTTGTTGTTATGTGGCTGCTATTTTAATAAAGTTTCAGAAATGGATGTGATTATATGCTGGCACATATTCGCGATAATAGTTGGCTGCAAGATAGATTTTTTCAAAAGCCATATCGAGTTCATATTCTGCTGTTTATGATTTTTATTGTACAGGGATTTATTTTTGACACGCCTCAAGCAATTCTTCGTGGCACGTGGAATATTTTTATTTCTACAGACTTGCTTATTACAGACTACATAGCTGTGGGCGGCATTGGTGCTACATTTGTAAACGTAGCCCTTACGGGGTTTCTTGCAATTGCCGCCATGCGTATCGCTAAGCACGAACCGAGTGGGCTTGCAATTGCGACCCTTGGAGTGGTGGTTGCCATGTCGTTTTTTGGTAAAAACCCAGCCAATATGATCCCTATTATTTTTGGAGGATGGCTTTACAGTAAATATACAGGCACCCCCCACAGAAGCTGCGTTTTGCCATCTATTTTAGCAACATGTTTGGCCCCTGTTGTTACCCGCTTTGCCTTTGTTTACGAAATTCCTGTGCCTCTTGGAATTTTAATTGGTATACTTTTAGGTATAAGCATCGGCTTTATTATGACACCTTTTGCGGCGGCTTTACGTAAAGCCCATGAAGGTTATCATCTTTATAATGTTGGATTTGCCGCCGGAATTTTAGCCGTTGGTATGTTTGCAGTATTTAGAACTTTGGGCATTGACCAATATATTATCGACAACTGGAGTACCGGTTATAATCTGGAACTTGCTGTGTTTTCTATTGTAATGTCCGTATATTATATTATTTGCGGTTTACTTAGCAAAACAAATCCTTTGTCTATTAAAGAACTGCTAAACATTGATGCAGAGGATTACGATTACTATAAAAAATATACTGGCATGACATATGTGTCTATGGGTATTTTAGGCCTTGCATGCGTGCTTTTTATGTTTGTAATTAGGGGCGAATATAACGGAATTGTAATTGGCGGTTTGATTTCTACCATCGGATTTGGTGCATTTGGTAAGCCTATTAGCAGCTCGCTCATTTTAATGTCAGGGGCAATGCTAGCGGCATTTGGCAGCATGCTTACCACCGGGGCACCTATCAATCACCGTTCGTTTTTGGTTGCGACGCTGTTTGCCACATGTCTTGCGCCTATTGCTACGCGCTTTGGGTGGAAATGGGGGCTTGTGGCCGGGTTTGTGCATTTGTCCTTATCTATCCATGTTGCAATATTTCATGGGGGGATGAATTTATATAATAATGGCTTTGCCGGTGGTGTTGCCGCTATGATTTTAGTGCCGATCATTAAGTTCTTTGCAGAAGAAAAAGCTAAGAAAGAGTCAATTAAGAAGAAGGCGATGCAGCGTAAAAAAGCATGACCATAAAGTTGAAAGTGGTAGCGATGGGTAATTTGAAAAAATTTATACTATGGGTTATGGGATTAGTTTTGTTAGTCGGTATTCTTTTTTGGTGTGTTAGACCGGTACTTACGTCTCGCGACAATATACCCTGGATGTATTGGGTAGGCACTGTGGATGCAAATGCTATATATTCAGACTTTTATTGGCCGGATATTGAAATTATAAATAGCATTATATCTACAAATGGTTTAAATTGGCCAACTACAAGGCCGAGACGTGTACCGGCGGAGATATGGCAGCGGCAAGTGCGTTGGAGCGATGAAATTCCCCGGCGTGCGACAGCTATTTCGTTTCCATATAGTAATTTGCATGGCACATTGGATTTAAGCGGCTTGACGGAATTAACAACCATTTTTGCCCAGTGGAATGATATCACTTACATCAATGTAAGCGGCCTAACAGAATTGACCTCACTGACCATATGGAGGAACGACCTCACCAGCCTAGACGTAAGTAATCTCGCCCAATTAACTGAACTTGACGTGAGGAGAAATAGGCTAAGCAGCATATATTTTAACGGTTCACATAAGTTAACGTCTCTTGATTTAACTAGTAACGAACTTACCAGTATAGATGTAAGTAATCTCACTGCGCTTACCTCCCTTTATCTTGGATTTAATAACCTAACCCAATTGGATGTAAGCAGTTTAACCGAACTTACTTCACTTAATGTATCGGATAATAATTTAACTGAACTTGATGTAAGCAGTCTAACAAAACTGCTCACGCTTTCATTAGGAAGCAATCAAATAACGCATCTAGATGCAAGTGGTCTGACTGAGCTAACCTTGCTTGCAGCAGGCTTTAATAATCTAACCAGCTTAAATATAAGCGGCTCAACGGCTATAACAGATCTTTTTTTACACGGTAACAATCTCACCGAGATTGATGTAAGCAGTTTAGCCGAATTGGAACACTTAAGTATCGGTCATAACCGCTTAACCTGCTTAGATGTGAGTGGATTGTCATATCTGTACTTCCTTTGTGCAGAAGACAACTATCTAACCAGCTTAAATCTATCCGGTGCGACCGCAATAGGTGACCTTTTTGTGAGAAACAATCACCTAACCGGCTTAGATATAAGAGAGTTAACGTCACTAAGCCGATTAATAATTAATGAGAATAATTTATCTGGGCCGGATGATGTGATAGGCTGGCAATATTTATCTGACCAGGTTGGCCGTAATTCCGGTGCATTTCGGTTTTATCCACAACGGTAATGAATATTTTTCGCTAGTTTCCACAAGTTTCTCCTGACGCACTTCACAGTACGTTGCGTCGGCACTTGCGAAAACTAGTGGAAAATCAGCTCGCAAATCTGTACATTTCAGTAGTGGCAACATGCCCAAGTGTTGGCGCTCCGCCACCACTTGATTACTATGAAACTTTCCGCTTATAAATCTGCACTGCACCAACAAACGCAGCAACTATTATCCCAACACACCAAATTATAGCAATTGGCAAACTCCTATCTTGGGGCAAGCCCAGCATAAACCCACGAAGGCTATCAACAATAGGCGTCATTGGCTGGTTTTCTGCAAAAATTCTAAGGGCAGTGGGCATGGTTTCTGTCGGAACAAAACCGGAACTTACAAAAGGCAAAATTACAAATATATTCATTATGGAACTTGCACTTTCTGCGGATTTCATAACAACACCGCAAAATATGGCAACCCATGCAATAGCCGTAATGTACATAATTAAAATACCCGCAATAATAAGCCAAGAGACTAATCCAGCCTGAGGCCTAAATCCAATAACCATTGCCGCGCCAATTGTTATTGCAGTTGAAATAGCTGTACGCACAACAGAAGCCCCTGCATGGCCCACTAGCACCGATGCACGAGATATAGACATAGACCGAAAGCGATCTACCATGCCTTTCGTCATATCCACATTTACACTTATTGCGGTAAAAATGCTGCCTTGTGCAATGCTATGCAAAATAATGCCAGGCACAATAAAATCGATGTAATTATATTCGCCAATGTCAACTATATTGCCAAACACGCCGCCAAACAGCAGCATCATTAGTGCAGGTACAATGATAGCCATTAAAATAGACTCGGGATTTCGAAAAGAAATTGTTAGACAGCGTTTAAGCATAATCCAAGAATCATAAAACATATTAAATATCCTCCTATCGCCCATTGTGGGCGCTTTTCATTTCAAGTGGTGAGTGTCACTAGGTACTTAAATTTATTTCTCGCTTACCAATGTAAGAAACACATCCTCTAGGGATGGTAATTTTTGTTCGAAGTTTACTATCCCAATGTTTTTAGCAATGAGGTGATTTAAAATATCCGCAAACTGACCGGCACTTCCGTCGGTGGATACATTAATAGATTTTTTGCCGGTTGCATTTACCACATAGTCTTTTAAAATTTTACAGGCGTTTTGGGCGTCTTCGATATGATTAAATTCTAGCTGAACACTGCTACGAGGTAGTATGGTTTTAAGATGGTCGGCGGTACCTTCTGTTTTTATAATGCCTTCGTGCAAAATGGCGATGTGATTTGCCAAATATTCTGCTTCTTCTAGGTACTGGGTTGTTAGCAGCACTGTTGTGCCCTCGCTTGCAAGCCCTTTTACCATATCCCACATAGCAATGCGGTTTTGTGGATCCAGACCTGTTGTTGGCTCGTCTAAGAAAAGTACTTTTGGACTGCCGATTAAACTCATGGCAATATCAAGCCTACGGCGCATTCCGCCAGAATAGGCAGATGCGCGTTTGTTTGCGGCATCTTCTAAGTGGAATGCGGACAGCAGGTCGTCTACTTTTTTAAGGGGTGCTCTTTTTAAAGATGCGATAAGCTGTAAATTCTCCCGGCCTGTTAGTGCTTCGTCTACTGCGGCAAATTGCCCGGTTAAGCTAATGCACTCCCGCACTTTATCTGCCTGCCGCACTACATCATAGCCACATATTGTGGCTGTGCCGCTATCCGGTTTTGATAAAGTGGATAAAATTTTGACGGCAGTGGTTTTTCCTGCGCCGTTAGAACCAAGCAGCGCAAATATGCTGCCTTTGCGAATTGTAAAATTTACGCCTTTCAGAACCTGCTGCGTTTTAAAAGCTTTTTTTAATGATGAAACCGTTACGATGTTTTCCATTTGTTTGTTTCCTTTCTATTTAAATGGGGCTCTGCCCCAAACCCCGCCGCTCCATCGGGCAAAGCCCGATTACGCTTCCTCGCTGCGCTGCGGGTGCACGCTGTGCGTGCAAATAGTTATGTTGGTGATTTTTCCGCCGTTTTGTGTTTGATTGGGGCTTTGCCCTAAAAAACGCCGCTCATCGGGCAAAGCCCGATTACGCTTCCTCGCTGCGCTGCGGGTGCACGCTGTGCGTGCAAATAGTTATGTTGGTGATTTTTCCACCGTTTTGTGTTTGATTGGGGCTTTGCCCCAAAAAACGCCGCTCATCGGGCAAAGCCCGATTACGCTTCCTTGCTGCGCTGCGGGTGCACGCTGTGCACGTAAATAGTTATGTGATTTTAAAATATATACGTGAACCTTTTAGGATTAGTTTATTATACATGCTGGATGAATGTATTTTGGTCAAAAAAATTTACCCATCGGGCAAATTTTATATATTTATGGACAAAAGCGTTTCTTTAGCCATGTTCTCAAGCTCATCGTCTATAATAGGAAGGCCTGCATTGTGCAAAACTTGTTTTACGAACATAATCTTCTCAACGTACTCCTTCTCCGTATATGGAAACAGCGCTGGTATCATCCAAAAATTTACAAGTACCATAAACAGTTCTGATAGCAGTTTTGAATTTCCTGGTGGTATTGAGCCGTCAGCGATCCCCTCCTCTATCAGTGGAGCCATTAACTTGGCATCTATGGAAAGACCCTTTACCTGCTCAAACAAAAAGCGCGGACTTTTCATTAGGGGGAGAGCCATTGTTAGTAATTTATTGTGCTCTCTGCTTTCGATATTTAATTTGAGCGCAAGTTTAAGTGCGAGTTTTAACCGCTCTAACCCATTGGCTGCCGGTGCTTTTGCGGCCTCTTTGTATGGGTCAAACTCATTAAAACCCCTATCAATTAATGCCATAAGCACTTCGTCTTTTGTTTTAAAATGGTGGTAGAACGCACCACGTGTTAGGCCACCTAGGTTATCAACAATGTCTAGAACGGTGGTTTGCTCAAAGCCTTTTTCTATAAATAAATTTAGAGATACGTCCAAAATCTTTTTAACTGTTTCTTCCGGATATTTGTTTCTTGGCACGCCATCACTCCTTTGCAACACATACATTCATCGTGTATGTATATTAATATATAATTTATCTGATGTCAAGTGCAAAAAATTTATAAAATTATGACACTATATATTTTGTGGTATTATATATCAAAAAAAGGAACTCGCTTATGACTTGGATAAAAAAGGTTAAGAAAATAATTTTCGCAATAGTGGTTGTCATTGGGGCAATTCATATTGCCCATATGCTAACCCTGGACAGAATCATACAGTACAAAGAAATCACATTCTACTCCGAAAGCTGGCCCCAGGAATTATCCGGCTATCGCATTGGATTTATTGCAGATACACACAGGCTGGATGCAGATGAATTAAGCAACATTGTTGCAGAACTTAACGCTCGCAATTTAGATTTACTGCTTTTGGGCGGAGATTACGACTTTAGACGATCGAACTTTAGAGAAACATTAACAACCTTTGCTAAAGTCGAGACAGTTGACGGCATTTTTGGCGTAGAAGGCAACCACGATGTAAGATTTCCGATTTCGGAAATTATGACTGAGGTTGGAATCGGTTTTCTGGGAAATACAGGCCAACATATACGTGATGGATTTTTCATAGGCGGTGTGGAGGATTTATGGTTTAGCAACCCATGTATTGCGACCGCCACTGCAAATGCATATGAGGATGATTTTATTTTGCTGCTTACACACAACCCAGATGTATCTATGCAGCAAGATACTACAAATGTAGATTTAATACTTGCAGGGCATACACATGGCGGGCAAATTACCTTTTTTGGTTGGGCGTTTTACTTATATAGGGGCAGCATTACAAATTATAATTTGCGCTTTGCATACGGCTGGGCCAGGTCACGAGATGGCGCACCTGTTTATGTAACCCGTGGGATTGGGCGATATTCTGTGCCTCGTGTTTTTGCACGCCCACAGGCGATTATTATTACAATGAATCCTTGATAAATTTGAGTATATCTTCGCGCATTTGCCTTGTTTCAATATGCCCGCAGGGATATGTTTTTAAGCAAAATTTATTCGCCGCGCCAGCCTTTGCGTATATCTCCTGCAGTTCTGTATTAATTTTTACAAGGCCTTTTGCAGGTGTAAGATCATCGTACAGTCCGGCTGTAGATAAATGAGGCCGTGGAGCAATCAGTGCGTTTATGTTTGCCATGGAAAAATGCTTTCTTAGGGCAGGAACGTAATAGTAAATACCATGCTCGCCAAGGCCGTTTTGGTTTTCTAATTCTTCAAAGTCTGTGAGGCAGCAAATGTCTATACAGGTTTTTATTCGTGTATCTAAGGCGGCTACCCAAATTGACATGGTGCTTCCCATGGACATTCCCAGGGCCCCTATGCGGGTTTTGTCTATATCACTCCTTGAAACGAGATAATCAATCGCGCGCAAAGAGTCATAAACCATCATGCCCCACATTACTTGGCCATCCCATAACATAGACTTGAAGGTGTCCATTTCTGACCGGCCGGATCTTTCGCCAAAGCACCAGTGATCGATAGAAAGGCAGGCAACACCTAATTTTGCCATAGCCTTAGCATATGAAATTTTAAACCCATAGGGTGCAGGGGTTAGCAGTTCATTTTTGCCCATATGATAGTAGCCGCCATGAGAGTGGGAGAATAAAATGACCGGATAAGGTGCAGAAGCGTTTTTTGGGCGTGTAAAATAGGCTGGAACAGATTCGGTGCCATTTAATTCGAGGACTAGATTTTCTAAAATAAAATCTTCATATTCATCTTCCGCAATTAAAATTGCTGTAATTGGCGGCGGCGCGGTTGGTAAGTCGCCTAGCAGGGAGTAGAGCTTTTCTCGGGTTTCATTCGTATTCATTTTACATATCCCTCTTTTCTTAGCATTTTTCTTGGACGTATGCTATCATAGTCGATGTAAAATTGTAAAGTTACGTAGACGATTAAATAGACAATTAAAAATTGCTATATACCAGAAAGGAATATAACATGTTTGAAATAGGAGTCATCACAAAACCACAAGGCATCAGGGGCGAACTACGGGTTTTTCCTACAACGGACGATCCCAGCCGCTTTGCGTTACTTGTTGGTGAGGAAATTTTATTACAACAAGGAAATGGAACAAAACCTTACAAATTACTTGGGGCACGACAGCATAAGGGATTTGTGCTTATTAAACTAGATGGAATTAGCGACCGCAACATGGCTGAAACCCTGATGCGCAGCACCATTCTGATCTCGGATGAAAAAGCCCTCCCTCTTGAAGATGGGGAATACTTCGTACGCGACCTTGTAGGCTTGAACATTGAAACGGAAACCGGTGAACACATAGGCAGTCTAAGCCGTGTGCTAAACACAAATGCCAATGATGTGTACGTAATAGAAGCCGCCGAAGGAGATTCGTTTATGATACCGGCTATAAAAAGCGTAGTACTATCCGTATCCTTACCAGAGAAAAAAATGGTCGTACGCCTTATGGATGGTCTGCGGGAGTTAAAAATTTAGAATGAGTATGAAGGAGGGCTTTGCCCAACTGAAAGGAATGGAACCAAATAACTATGATATTTCACGTACTCACCCTTTTTCCGGAAATGATAATTGAGTCTACGCGGCACAGTATTTTAGGGCGCGGCATAAAGAGTGGACTCATTGAAGTAAACCCTGTTAACATCCGGGACTTTGCCATAAACAAGCATGGTCAAGTTGATGACGCGCCATATGGTGGTGGCGCAGGTATGGTGATGATGGCGCCGCCTATTTACGATGCGTATACACATGTGCGCAAGCAAACCACATGCAAAACCACGCCTGTGATATATCTTTCGCCCCAAGGCAAGGTGCTGACACAGGCCATGGCACAGGAATTATCCCTCCACACAGAGATGATTTTACTATGCGGCCATTATGAAGGCGTAGACGAGCGCGTAATTGAAGAAATTGTGACCCATGAAATTTCCATAGGCGACTATGTGCTTACAGGCGGTGAGCCGGCGGCACTTGTGTTAATGGATGCAGTATCACGGCTTGTGACTGGTGTGCTTGGCAAACCGGAATCTTATATGGACGAGAGCTTCTCCGGAGTGGGACAGGCGCTGATGTTGGAGTACCCTCATTATACTCGTCCGGCTGAATTTATGGGACGCAAAGTGCCGGACGTGCTGCTTTCCGGACACCATGGACAGATTGAGGCTTGGCGGCGGGAAGAAGCTGTGAAGCGGACTAAGGTGAAGCGTCCGGATTTATTATAGGATTTATACTGGGAAAATTTATAAATTCCAAATATAGAAAGACGGTTGATACCATGGCAAATATTAAATACTACCCTATCAAGTTTAAGCCTATTTATAAGGAAATGATTTGGGGGGGTACTAGGCTTGCTACAATGTTTGGCAGAGCGCTTCCATCAAATAAAGTTGGGGAAAGCTGGGATATATCTTGCCGGCCAGGTGAAATGGGCATTATAGAAAACGGCCCCCATGCCGGATTGGCATTTGAGGATTACATTGCACAAGGTAAAACTGGGATTTTAGGCGCCCAATTATCAAATTGTGAGCGATTCCCGCTGCTTGTAAAAATTATTGATGCAAATGATGCCCTTTCTATACAAGTTCACCCCGGGGATGATTATGCACAGCAGCAAGGTTTAACAGATACGGGCAAAAATGAAATGTGGTATATATTAAATCCGCCGGATGATGGATATTTAATTATTGGGCTAAAACCGGGAGTAACCCGGGAAAAGCTTGCAGATGCTTACAATAGTGGAACTGTGGAAGATTGCCTAGATCGCCTATATGTAAAAACTGGCGATATTGTAAATATTCCTTCTGGACTTGTACATGCACTCACTCCTGGCGTTATGGTGGCGGAAGTCCAGCAAAATTCGGATGTTACTTATCGTTTATATGATTATAATCGTGTGGGACTTGATGGAAAACCACGGCCACTACATGTAGAAGACGCACTGGCGGTATCTGATTTTGAAGAAAAACTGCCAAAATCTGTCGTTCATGTAGCAGATAAAATTTCAAGTGGTTACCCAGCGCCTCCACTTGAAATTACCACACATCATAAAAATAGCGAAAACGAACTGGTAAATGCGATTACCAATTCGTACTTCGCTATTGTAAAATATACTTTGATCACCTCTATTACAGAAGAATCAGACCCCGCCGCATTTTATATTTTCACCTGTGTGGAGGGTTGCGCAAGGATAAACGCAAACTCAATTGATGTAGAAGTCAATGCCGGGCAATCGGTTTTTATTCCTGCCCAAACTGGAACATATGCCATTACCCCTATGAATGATAATCCTGCTGTTTTGCTTAGAAGCTCTGTTCCTAGCCTACTGGGCTAATACAACGCGAATTGCTACTTGCAACTGCACATCATCT
>Ga0123355_10008638_pt1 | contig 15389 bp, 11 predicted proteins | sample TergutEmb28metaG_3_FD_89872 | JGI IMG/M metagenome (GOLD analysis project Ga0123355, IMG submission 89872) | Embiratermes neotenicus P1 segment gut microbial communities from Petit-Saut dam, French Guiana - Emb289 P1 | ecosystem: Host-associated > Arthropoda: Insects > Digestive system > Gut ... | reverse complement strand
TCAGATAATGTTATTACAAGGCATATACTCTGGAACGGCACACAGGACGTGACTTCATTCTTCACAAATGTCGAAAGAATTGACGGTACGCTGGAAGTAAAACAAAACACAACAGTAATAACGATCACAGCTCCTGATGATGAGAAGGAATATGACGGAACCCCACTGACAAACGACGAGTTTACAACATCACCGCTACCTAAAGGTGTGACCCATGTAACAGCGGTAGTGGATGGCTCAATAACAGATCCGGGTTCAGAGACAAACGAATTAAGAAGCTACAGGCTGTGGAATGGTGACTTAGATGTAACAGACTTCTTTGTACCAGCAACTCTGATAGACGGTGAACTGACAGTCCATATCAACGAAACTGCATTGATCGTGATAACTGCAGTCAGTGATGAGAAAGAATACGACGGTACGGCATTAACAAACAGCGGCTATAGTCACACTGTACTGCCCGCGGGAGTAACAAACATTACTGTAACAGTTGAAGGTTCGCAGACAAATGTAGGTTCTTCTGAAAACACGATAACAGGATACCGTTTATGGAATGGCACTCAGGATGTTACAGGATTCTTTGCACCGGCGACCTTAAACCACGGAACTCTGACAGTAACTATCAACAATACTGCAGAAATAATGATCACCGCACTCAGTGCAACCAAGCAATTCGACGGCACACCGCTAACAAACAGCGGACATAGCCACACGATCCTGCCTGCAGGAGTAACTAGTATCACAACAACTATAGTTGGTTCTCAAACCGATGTAGGCGAAAGTGCAAATGTAATAGCAGCATACCGGTTGTGGAACGGCACACAGGATGTTACAGGATTCTTTAAACAGGCAACGCTTGTGGATGGTTTACTGACAGTTACGCCAAACACTACTGTAATAACACTGACAGCAAACAGCAGCACAAGAGTATATAATGGATCAGCACTGACAAACTCAAGCTTCAGAAACAGCCCGCTTCCATCCGGAATAACACACATAACTGCAACGATAGCAGGATCACGAACCGTAGTGGGAAGTACGACAAACAGAATAACCGAGTTCACACTCTGGAATGGCACACAAGACGTAACAGCATTCTATACGACCGTAAACAGTAACACAGGCACGCTGACAGTAACACCTCGTGCTATAGCCATCACAGCAGGCACCTCAAGTAGAATGTTTGACGGTACACCACTAACAGACGGTTCCTGGACTATCACATCGGGCAGTTTGGCACCCGGACAGACTCTGGCAAGCGTGGTTGTGACAGGTTCACAAACAGCAGTCGGTTCAAGTGCAAACACTCCGAGCGGAGCAGTGATACGTCACGGCAATACCACTGTCACAGCAAACTATGCAATTACTTACACCCCCGGCACACTGACAGTGACACCGGCACCTGTTGTACCGGTAACACCGGTCACACCCGGAACACCAACAACTCCGGTAACACCGGTAACACCTGTAGATCCGGTAGACCCGATAGAGCCGGAAGAAGAAATCATCATTGAGGAAGATGATCCGCCATTGGCAGCGGAACCGCCTGCAGATCCCGGAGATAATGAGCCGATAACGATCGAAGACGATGATCCTCCGCTTGCACAGGGTGGCAGAAGAGCATGGGCGCTTTGGAATCTTATCCTCAGTGTAGCAGGAGCGCTCCTGGCAATCACGATGGGCATCCGTCTCCTTATTAGGAAGAGAAGAGAAGACGAAGAAGATGATGAAGATGCGCATTTAATGGCTCGTACGGAAGAGGAAGAAGAGCAAGAAGAGAAGAAAAAACGCAACAGGCTGCTGCTCATACTTGCGATACCGATACTGGCAATCATAGCGATCATAATCTTCATTCTGACACAAGACATGAGACTCCCGATGGCTCTTGTAGACTGGTGGACTCTTGCACACGTAATACTCTTCGTTGCCGGTCTTCTATGTTACATCTTCGCGTTCAGACGCAAGAAGGACGAAGAAGATGACGACCCCGAAGAACTCATAGGCGAAGACGCGCATATCAGCCCCGCATAAGTAAAACTAATATAAGATGGATGCAGTAAAAACTGCATCCATTTTATGCAAGTCATAGGCGAGCAATTTACCCTGAATTTTTCGCTCGGAACGGGTCTTGTCGCCCTACTCTCGCAAAAAATCCATAGCAAACAGCTCACCTATGGCAAAGTTTGACAAACCCCCTAAACTATGGTACTATTCTCAAGCAATCCATGAGCTTAGTTTCGGGACAATGCCGCAATACGGTATCTTTTCCGCCCGATACTCAGCCATAGGACATTAAAGGCGCAGCGATCAACTGCTGCGTAAAGAAAAGAAAGGTTTTAAAATGATTACAAAAGAACAAAAAGAGCAAGTCATCGAAAGCAACCGCACTCATGAGACCGACACAGGTTCACCGGAAGTGCAAATCGCGATCCTTACCGAGCGTATCAAACAACTTACCGAGCATTTAAAAGTCCATAAAAAAGACAAACACAGTGAATTGGGTCTTCTTAAAATGGTCGGTCGCCGCCGCAGTCTGCTTGACTATCTGGCGAAAAAAGACATAGAGCGCTACAGAGCATGTATCGCAAAGCTAGGCATCAGAAAATAGTATGAAAATAACAGAGCCGGACTGTATGAATCAGGCCGGCTCTGTCATGGTGTAAGATAGAGAAGGAAAAGAGAAAGAGAAGGAAATAATTAATGATCATCAACAAAAGAGAATTCCCAAACGTAAAAAAATACAGTATGGAGTTTGCCGGGCGTCCGCTTACATTGGAAACAGGCAAGCTTGCAGAGCTTTGTAACGCATCGATACTGGTTCGATATGGCGAGACAGTAGTCCTTGTGGCTGTTACAGCATCGCCCCGTCCGCGTGACGGCATCGACTTTTTCCCGCTTTCGGTAGATTTTGAAGAAAAGTTATACGCAGTCGGCAGGATCCCCGGTGGATTTCTGCGTCGTGAAGGCAGACCGGGCGAGCGCGGTGTGCTTGCAGGACGAATGATAGACAGACCAATGCGTCCGCTGTTCCCGGAAGATTTACGCAACGATGTTGCAATAACCTGTACGATCCTTGCCGTAGACCATGACTGCTCACCGGAAATTGCAGCAATGGTAGGCGCATCAGCAGCAATATCGATTTCCGATATCCCGTTTAACGGTCCTATCGGTGGAGTCGGACTTGGTCTTATCGACGGTAACTTCATTATAAACCCGACAACAGCTCAGCGCGAAGTTACAGAAATGTTCTGTACGATCGCTTCTACGGAGAGCAAGGTCGTAATGATAGAAGCCGCCGGAAAAGAGATACCGGATGATATCATGCTCGACGGCATCAAAGCTGCACATGAAGCTATCCAGCCTGTCATACAGCTTATAAAACAAATGGTAGCGGAAATAGGCAAACCTAAGTTTGAATATGCCAAAGCATCCTTCAACGATGAGCTATTTGCAAAGATAGTTGACAAATACCTTGATGATGTGAAGCACTCGATGGACACTAATGATAAAAACGTGCGTGAAGAGCGGTTTAATGCGATAGTTGCACGCCTTCTGGAAGAATACGAAGAACAATACCCTGAAATCACAGCTTTACTCGATGAAATCACCTACAGGATACAGAAAAAAGTCGTCAAAGCATGGCTACTTGAAGGTAAACGTGTTGACGGCAGAGCGATGGACGAGATACGCCCACTCGCAGCAGAAGTAGGACTTTTACCGCAAGTTCATGGTTCGGGTTTGTATACACGCGGACAAACACAAGTTCTTTCTATAGCAACGCTCGGAACTGTTTCAAATGTGCAAAAGCTTGATACGATATATGAGGAAGAAACAAAACGTTACATGCACCACTATAACTTCCCGTCGTTTTCGGTCGGTGAAGCACGCGGTGCACGCTCGACATCACGCAGAGAGCAAGGGCATGGCGCACTTGCAGAGAAGGCGCTTGAGCCTGTACTGCCAAGCATTGATGAGTTCCCATATGCAATTCGTGTAGTATCAGAAGTCCTCTCATCAAACGGTTCAACATCACAAGGCGCGATCTGTGGATCAACACTTGCCTTGATGGATGCAGGTGTACCTATAAAAGCTCCCGTTGCAGGAATATCATGCGGACTTATATCCGATGAGAATAAATGGACAACATTTATTGACATACAGGGAGTCGAAGATTTCCACGGCGAAATGGACTTTAAAGTCGGCGGAACAAAAAAAGGTATAACAGCGATCCAAATGGATCTGAAAAACGACGGACTTTCAATGGAAATCATCAAATCCGCATTTGACATGTGTCGTGAAGCTCGTATCCAGATGCTTGACGAAATCATGCTGCCAACAATCTCTGAACCTCGTGAAGAGCTTGCTGCAACAGCTCCAAAGATGATAATGATGAAGATACATCCTGACAAGATAAGAGAAGTCATTGGTTCGGGTGGAAAAGTCATTCAAAAGATTTGTGCGGATACAGGTGCAAAAGTCGATATCGAAGATGATGGAAATATATTTATTGCATCACCGGATATCGAAGCATGCCGTGCGGCAAAGCAAATGATCGACGATATAGTCTTTGTGCCGGAGATTGGAAAGATCTACCACGGTAAAGTTGTAAGAGTTATTCCGATCGGTGCATTTGTGGAACTAGTTCCCGGCAAAGACGGAATGGTGCACATCTCAAAACTTGAAAACCGTCGTGTCGAAAAAGTTGAGGATGTTCTTAAAGAAGGTGACATGACATGGGTCAAGGTTATGGAGATCGATGATCGCGGTCGAGTCAATCTTTCGAGAAAAGACGCTCTTAAAGACCGAGAAGCACAAGGTCTAAAGGACTAAAAGCCAAAGATCACTAAGCCAAAAAGCACTAATTCATAAATTAGCGATAAAGCTTAACAGACTGCAGTTTTTCATAGGAACTGACCTTGAAAGTGACAGGAAATTAATCGAACTGAGATACATATTAGCAAAAATACGGGGCAGCATATATGATATGCTGCCCCGCTAAATTGTTGTGATTGCAATGGTTTGCGGTGATGTTATTTTTTTGCGTAGAACTTCTCTTCGTACTCCGGTCTGTCCATATCAGCTTCGAAGAAGAGTGCTATACATCCGGGTCCGACATGTGCTCCTATGACCGGTCCCATCATAACGATCATTATTTCGTTCACTTCTCTTTTTTCTTTTATCAGATCAGCAACTACTTGTGCGTCCTCCAGACAATTAGAGTGACTGATAACTATCGTATCGAGTTTTGTGCCGGGATTTAAGCTGCGTTCCATCTGGCTGACAAGTGTCTCTAAAGCAGCCTTACGTCCGCGTGCTTTGTCTTTAAGCTTGAGTGTACCGTCCGGGTGAACATTCAAGAGAGGTTTGATTCCAATGATTGAACCTGCAACAGCCTGAAGCTTACTCAAACGACCGCCTCTATGAAGATACATCAAGTCATCAACAGTAAAGAGTGAGAAGCATGAATGCCTTTTCTCTTCTAAAAACTTTGCTGTTTCTTCTGCAGAAAGACCCTCATCACGCTTTTTTACTGCAAGAGCAGCCACAAGACCTTTACCGCCTGCTGCATTATAGCTGTCTACACAGTAGATTTTACAATCGGGATATGTTTCCTTGATTTCAGCAAGTGCTATTTGAGCATTCTGAGCAGTACCTGACAAACCGCCGCTAAGCGATAAACAAAGTACTTCTTCGCCATTTTTTGCATACTCAGTAAACACCTTAATGAACTGATCGGGTATTACAAGATTGGTCCTTGCAACACCGCCTTCTGCCAACGCTTTATAGAAACCAACATCAGAGATCTCTTTCCAGCGGCCATCAGGATGCTCCACTTCGTTAAGGTAGAATGAAAGAGGTATGATTTGAATATTGTGCTTATCAACGTATTCCGGTGGTAGGTCGTAACTTGTGTCTATTAAGATCGTGAACTTGCTCATTTTTATTATCCCTTTCTAATTACAATCAAGCTTGAAACTGTGAAAGCTCAACGTTTTGGTTTACCCATTATTACACCGTTTACAACAAAACACAAGAGCAAATTATGATATTCTGATAATAAAAGTGTGTCTTATGACCTGTTTTTAACCTCTTCTTTGAGTTTTGTCAGAAAATCGTCAAGATTTGAGGTGCCGATATCGCCTTCCTGGCGCTTACGTACAGTCACGAGTCCGCTTTCTGCTTCTTTGTCGCCCAACACAAGCATATACGGGACTTTTTGCATTTGTGCTTCTCGAATCTTGAACCCGATTTTTTCGTTGCGGCTGTCAGTTTCGACACGGAGACCTGCAGCGGTGAGTTTGTCTGCTACAGATACGGCATATTCGTGTGCGCGATCTGTTATAGGCAGAACAACGACTTGAACCGGTGCAAGCCAAAGTGGGAAAGCGCCGCCGTAATGCTCAGTGACAACGGCAATAAAACGCTCCATTGAGCCCAGGATGGTCCGGTGGATCATAACGGGTCTGTGCTTTTCGCCATCAGAACCGACATACTCAAGCTCAAATCGTTCCGGCATTTGGAAATCAAGCTGCAGTGTAGCACATTGCCAAGAGCGCCCGAGGCAGTCAAGAAGATGAAAATCGATCTTCGGACCATAGAACGCACCGTCTCCGGGGTTGATTTTGTAATTAACACCTTTGCTTATCAGGACATCTTCCAGGATTTTCTCCGCTATGTCCCATTTCTCTTTTTCGCCCATAAAATCATCAGGACGTGTTGAGAGCTCGACACGGTACTCAAAGCCAAACACTTTGTAGATCCGGTCTGCAAGATCGATAGCAGCTGCCACTTCTGCGGGAACGTGCTCTGAAGTCATGAATAAATGTGCATCATCCTGTGTGAAGCAACGCACACGCATCAATCCATGTAAAGCGCCGGACAACTCATGCCGGTGGACAAGACCAAGCTCTGCCATACGTACCGGTAACTCCCGATAACTCCACATACGGCGCTTATATACAATTATGCCGCCCGGGCAGTTCATAGGCTTGACTGCATAGTCGGCGTCATCGATTTGTGTAAAGTACATATTATCCTTATAGTGGTCCCAGTGTCCGGATTGATGCCAAAGCTGCTCGTTTAGGATAATAGGTGTGTTGATTTCGACGTAGCCTGCTTTTTTATGCTCCTCACGCCAAAAACTTATCAGCTCATTTCTGAGGATCATACCTTTCGGGAAATAAAACGGGAAACCCGGACCTTCGTCGTACATCGCAAAGAGATCGAGCTCGCGCCCTAGTTTTCTGTGGTCGCGTAGTTTCGCTTCTTCTATCCGCTTCAGATGCTCATCGAGCTCGTCTTTACTCATAAAGCATGTGCCGTAGACACGCTGCAGCATCTTTTTGTTGGCATCACCGCGCCAATATGCGCCGGTGCAACTGGTGAGCTTCATTGCATTTGCTTTTATTCTCGCAGTTGTATCGACGTGAGGACCTGCGCACATATCGGTAAAGTCGCCTTGTTTATAAAAGCTGATGATCGAGTCTTCCGGTAAGTCGTTGATAAGCTCTGTTTTATATGATTCGCCCTGCTCGTCAACAAACTTCAAAGCTTCCTCGCGTGATAGCTCAAAGCGCTCCAATACAAGTTTTTCTTTGATGATTTTACGCATTTCGGCTTCTATGAGTTCAAGTGTCTCCGGTGTAAACGGTTCGGGGGTATCAAAATCATAATAAAAACCATCAGCGATCGCCGGGCCGATAGCAAGCTTGACATCGGGAAACAATCGCTTAACTGCCTGTGCAAGAATATGCGCAGCTGTATGACGGTAAGAGTCTTTATATTCCTCATTCTCAAATGTATATAGATTATCTGACATACTGTAAAGTCATTCCTTTCGTGGTGTTTGGGATGCATTACAGTATGTCACGCTAAGGCTTCAATGTCAAGGGACTGTTGCTCGCTCGAAGCACCAGTCCCTTTACGGAGGTATTATAAAAATCTCTCGTACTGCCTTTTGATGTATAGGATCCTTCGGATTTCTACATTGTTTCCGTTGATGAGGAAGAAAAAGATATAGTTGTCTATAGCGAGCACCCTATACCTGCGCAACCGCAGTTGTGAGTCTCTGGCAAAAGGGCAACCCTTTGGGTCGCTTTGCAGCAACTCTGCTTCTTCGATGATTTGGTCGTAGATTTGTACTGCTTCCTCGGGTGGCAGTGTGCTCAAATGATCAACAATACTCAGGAAATCACTCTGGGCAGCGGGAGAAACTATCACATTATAATTACTCATTTGCATCAACCTTCAATTTCTTAGTAAATTCAAAAAAGTTTACTCCTTCGGAACCGTTTGAGATCTCGGCCTCCGCCTCGGCAAGCTTTGCATAAAGATCAAGCTGTGCCTGTTGCTTTTCGTACATATCAATACTCATCACTACCATGTCACCAACGCCGTTTTTTGTGATAAAAACAGGCTCGCGGGCTGTGCGACAAAACTCGCTTATTTCGTTTGAGTTGTTTCGGAGGTCAGAGATTGGTCTAATGTTTGGCATTATATTCATTCCTTTCCATGTAGCTTGTGCCATTTGTCCGGTGCTTTAGCTTTACTCTATTTTCTCAATATTATATCAATATATTGAGAGGTCGGTCAAGAAAGCTGTGATTTGGTTTTATATTTAAATTCAAAAGTCAGAAGATTCCGGCGAGAATGATAGCGATTCCGGTAATGATGGTATGTTAGTCTGCTTGATTTTGAACTGTCCGAGCAACTGTTCGAGGATGGCTGCCTGTCCACTCATTTCCTCTGATGCGGCTGCGGATTCCTCTGCAGTTGCGCTGTTTTGCTGTACAACTTGAGCTACTTGCTCGATACCATCATTGATACTCGAAATACCGTTTGCTTGTTCTTCTGAGGCCTTTGTGATTTCATCAATAAATTGGCTGGACTCATTTATTCCGGAAACGATTTCCGTGAGGCTAACAGCGGTTTCGTCGGCGATCGTGGAACCGAGCTCCGCTTTTTTCATGGAGTTCTGGATCATGTCACCTGTTTCTTTCGCTGCATCTGCGCTTTTTGCGGCGAGATTTCGAACTTCTTCTGCGACTACAGCAAAGCCTTTGCCGTGCTGTCCGGCGCGTGCTGCTTCTACAGCAGCGTTTAGTGCGAGGATGTTTGTCTGGAATGCAATGTCATCAATCGTTTTGATTATTTGACTGATAGATTGGCTGGCATCATTTATATCTTTGACAGCGGCTATCATTTCATCCATTTGACGACTGCCTTTTTCTGCGCTATCCTTTATACTGTGTGAGAGTTGGGATGTCTTCTCTGCTGTTTGGACATTATCCTTCGTCTTTTGCGAGATGTCCGCGATCGCACCTGAGAGCTCCTGGATAGATGCTGCCTGCTCGGTTGCGCCTTGGGCCAGCGATTGTGCACCGTTGGATACCTGTCTTGAGCCCGTGGCTACCTGATCCGTTGTTGTATGGATCTCACTGAACATACTGCCGAGGCTTTCGACCATATGCTGAATAGATTTCGCCATGACATCGTTATTTGATAGTCGTTTAACATTGACTGTGAGGTCGCCGTCGGCGATGGTTTTCAGGGTTTCGGAGATCGTGGTGACGTGAGAGACGAAAGAGGCGGCGCCGGATATAGCTTCCCCTATCTCGTCTTTAGTCTCGGCAAACCGACTGATAACATCGACATCTTCAGGACTAAGAGTGATATCGCCGGTTGAACCCGCTTTTTTCATAAAGCCTGCAAGAGGCAGTAAGGGAGCACTTATAAGACGGGAGAACCATATAGCATATATGAATGAAATGATCGCGACCACAATGAAAGCGCTGACAGCGATGATCAGAACAGTGTTTGCATAAGAATTTGTTTCGGAGATGTGCTGTCTCAGCAGATCGCCTTTCTCGCCGGGCAAATCCAAACTTGCCTCTTCCAGTACACTTGCATATCGTTCATCGACGATAAGCATATTTATAATAATGTATGTACCGGCACCTGCTGTCAGGAAGATAATGAGCAAAAATGATATCAATAACTTGCTTCTTACTTTGAGATTTTTAAACCATGTCATTTCTTTGTGCCCCCTCACTTTATGGAGTAATATAATTTATACACCATTGTGTTACACAAGAGTCAATAGCAAACTGAATGTAAAATTTATCATAAAACTATTGCCAGAACTTTTAAAAATAGTGTATAATATACAAAAACAAGTTATTATTTTCTAAAAATGCAAGAATAAAACACTGGTGTAAGACAATAGTTTGCAAGATAATGCATAAATTAAGTATAGAGAAGGTATAAATACTGCATAAATAGTATCAATATCCCTGTGTTGCCGTATCCGCTCCTATGCGTAAATTGCGACTGATGCGCAAAATGACCCTTCGTATGTCTTGGTTGTTTTGTGACTATAAAACACCGGAAGGAAAGGTGATAATTATGCCTGAAAGCGGACTTCTTTCTATCAGCGACTTTGCTGAGTTTTCGCGCACAACTCGTGATACCCTACTCCATTATGACAGGATCGGCTTGCTCTCTCCTGTATTACGAGGTGAAAACAACTACCGTTATTACTCCAGTTCTCAACTCGCAATAGTTAACGTAATTCGTACATTTCAGCAGTTAGGGATGTCGCTTGAGGATATAAGCGGGCTAAGGGACCGTCGTACGCCGGAGCTTGCAAACATGGTGTTTGAGCGACAAATCGAAGAGATCGATAAGAAGATCGAGGAGTGGGTTCGGGCGCGCAAGTTACTGCTCACACTAAAAAAGGCGATAAACTCTGTATCTAATATTGATGAGAACAAAATAACGGTCAAATTTCTGCCCGCAGAGGCAATCGTACTGGGTGATTTGAATGACTACAGTCGGGATAGAACCGACTACGATGCACTGCTCAGCTTTTATCACGATATGAACAGTAAATATCCGGATATCGATGTCAATTACCCGGTCTGGGCGACTTATTCGAAGGAGCGGCTAAAGAATAGGGATTGGAGGCATCCGGACAGATACTACTTCTACAATCCTGAAGGATATGACAAGAGACCTGCTGCGATGTACGCAATAGGCTACATGCGCGGAGGATATAGACCAAACGAGGTGCTTTATGAGAAGCTTATTGAGTATATTGAAACAAACGGGTATGAGATATGCGGAGATGCATATGAGGAGTATCCGCTCAATGAGATATGTGCCACAAGCGACAAAGATTATTTGATACGCCTGATGATAGCCGTGAAAGAAAAAAGTAAAGATGCGGAATCGGAGGATGTGGCTGATATTTCGTTGTAATCAGAGTAAGTGTGTGATATATTTAAAGGTGCGGGTTTATTATTGGATGAGTTAGGAAAGGAATGGATATCAATAATATGAAGAAAATAGTTTGTGAGAATTATGAAGAATTATGTCAGGTAGCGGCAGACCAGTATACTGAGCAGCTAAAGAAAAAGCCCGATAGCGTGTTAGGGTTGGCAACAGGCAGTACACCGATCGGTCTTTATAATGAGTTGATAAGAAGGTCACAAGAAGGCGAAATCGACTTTTCTCAAGCCAGGACATTTAACTTAGACGAGTATTATCCAATAAAAGCGTCGCATCCACAAAGCTATAAGTCATTTATGGATGAGCATCTATTTAGTAAAATAAAGTTTGCCAGTACACGTATTATGAACGGGGAAGCTGCAGACCCGCACGCAGAGTGTAGTGGGTATGATAAGGAAATAGAGGCTGCCGGAGGCTTTGATTTGCTTTTGCTCGGTATAGGGGTAAACGGTCATATCGCATTTATTGAACCCGATTCTACATATCCTCTGGGCTCATATCTTGTTGATTTGGCAGAAGAAACAATAGTAGCAAACTCAAGATTTTTTAGTGCGGATGATAATCAGCCAACAGCGGCTATGTCAATGGGACTAAAGCCGATATTTAACGCAAAGCGTATTATAATGCTTGTGACCGGAGCAAGCAAAGCAGATGTAATAAAGAAAGTGTTTGATGGAAATCTGCATACAGATGTACCGGCATGCTTTTTACACTTACACCCGGATGTGACACTTATATTAGACAAAGCTGCAAATGGAGAATGAGGAGATCCGATGAGAAACACAGGAGTGGTCGCCAGAGGAATAGTGACACCTATTTTCAAACAGGGCGATGATATAATAAGTATCATTTGCGACAGCTTGATGGCTACCGCAAAAGACGGAGGCTTTACATTAAATGGTGGTGACATTGTAGGTGTGACCGAAGCTGTTGTAGGACGAGTTCAAGGAAACTATGCCAGTCTTGACCAAATATCAAAGGATGTCAGAAATAAGTTTGGCGGAGGAACATTAGGGGTAGTGTTCCCGATATTATCAAGAAACCGGTTTGCCAGTGCACTTGCAGGCATTGCAGGTGGATGTGACAAGCTATACATCCAGCTCTCATATCCAAGTGACGAAGTTGGCAACAGTCTTATAGAGCTGTCTGTTTGCGACAGTAAAGGTGTAAACCCTCACACAGACAGTTTTACGGAAAAGCAGTTCCGTGATATCTTTGGAATGGACACAGTTCACAAGTTTACGGGAGTAGACTATATTGAGTACTACAAGGAAATTTCGGGCAACTGTGAAATCCTTTTTTCAAACGACCCGAGATATATACTTAACTATGCAAAAAAGGTTCTATGCTGCGACATTCACACAAGGCGTCGAACTCAGTCAGTACTAAAGAATGCGGGCGCTGAGCTTTGTTTATGTCTTGATGATATACTGAATGAGCCGGTCGATGGCAGCGGCTTTAGTGAGTACGGATTGCTCGGCTCAAATAAGGCAACGGATGATTCTTTAAAGCTTTTCCCGCGTGACACAATGGAGTTTGTGCTTACTATCCAAAATGAGCTTCGTAAGCGTACAGGTTCGACATTGGAGGTCATGGTTTACGGAGACGGTTGCTTCAAAGACCCGGCAGGCGGGATATGGGAATTTGCAGATCCCGTTGTATCACCGGCGTTTACAGAAGGTCTTGCAGGTACTCCGAATGAATTGAAGATAAAGTACATTGCAGACAATGATTATGCTGACCTATCCGGTCAAGAACTTACAGACAGCATACGTGAGCGTATCAGAAGCAAGCAAGAAAATCTTGTAGGCGATATGGCTTCACAAGGCACAACACCCCGTAGGATACATGATCTTGTAGGCAGCTTATGCGATCTTGTAGCGGGCAGCGGAGACAGAGGTACGCCAATAGTTTTGGTACAGAATTATTTTAAGAATTATGCAAGTGAGTAAGAGTTATGAACAGACTTAATGATTTTAGTTTATTTAATGCGGAAGCGGCTGCGAAAGCGGCAGAAAGTTTCGACACACCTTTATACGTGTACGATGAAGCCCTTATACTTGAAAAATGCCGCGAATGTACAGAAATGCCGCAGGCATATGGGCTTGTAGTACGTTATGCAATGAAAGCGAACTCCAACAGGAGTCTTTTGAAGCTGATAACAGATGCAGGCTTACACCTTGATGCAAGCTCATTGAATGAAGTAATACGCGCAAATCTTGCAGGAGTTCCTTATGAGCGGATAATGCTAACAACGCAAGAGGTTCACACGGGAGCAGAGCGGAAGAAACTCGAAGAGCTGCTTCTTAGCGGTCTGAGATATAATGCCTGCTCATTGAATCAAATGCGGCTCATCGGTGCGTTTGCAGCAATCAATAATATCGATGTAGGCATACGGATCCATCCCGGTATCGGCTCGGGTGAGAGTGCAACAAGAAACACGGGTGACGACTATTCATGTTTTGGCATCCATTTATCTGACCTTAAGCAAGCGCATGAGTATGCTGCAGAAAACGGGCTGAAATTCAGACATATACACGTACATATAGGCTCGGGTGCCGATACAAAAATGTGGCGGCAGAATATCGACCTTCTGTTAGGGATAATCGAAGAACACTTCCCGGACGCAGATACGGTCTGCTTTGGCGGCGGGCTTAAAGAAGCACGCATGCCCGGAGAATATGCAGCGGATGTGCCGCTTTTGGGCAGTTACGCAAAAATGCAGATAGAGGATTTCCATAAAAGAACCGGACGCAAGCTAAAAATGGAAATAGAGCCGGGCACATACATAGTTGCAAACTCAGGGTATGCAGTCACACGGCTTATAGATAAGAAAAAAACAGCGCGTTCGAACTTCATCATTACCGATGGAGGTATGGAGATAAACTCACGCCCGTTACTATACGGCTCAAAGCATCCTATATATATCGTGTCCGGTGACGGAACACGAGTCATATCCTCTGAGTATGATGAAGTAAAACATGACTTTGAAGCTGTTGTGGCAGGAAAATGCTGTGAAAGCGGCGATTGCCAAACTCTGGATATGGACGGACACGCTGTACCGCGTGCAATGGTCGAACCTCAGATAGATGATATCGTTATTATTGGTGGAGTCGGAGCTTACTGCTCATCTATGTCGCCTTACAACTATAACTCTCATCCTCAGATCCCGGAGGTTTTATTTACCGCCGACGGAAATTTGAAAGAGATCCGTAAAAGGCAAACGCTGGAGCAAATGCTGGAGAACGAAGTATGAGCAGAATCCGAGTAGGTATAGTCGGATATGGTAATGTTGGCAGGGGTGCTGCTCTTGCCGTTGATGCTGCTTCTGATATGGAGCTAAAAGCAATATTTACTCGCCGTGATCCGGATGCTTTAAAAAAGACCGGTGATATAGACAGCGATGTTGCTGTGATGCATATAGACACAGCAGAATCAATGGTCGATGATATAGATGTGATGCTGCTGTGCGGTGGATCAGCTACTGATCTTCCGGAGCAAGGACCGTATTTTGCGAAAATGTTCAACACAGTCGACAGCTATGATACCCATGCAAAAATCCCGGAGTATACGGCGTCTATCAATGCAGCTGCGAAAAAAACAACGGCAGTAATATCGACCGGATGGGATCCGGGACTATTTTCAATGATGCGAGTATTATTTGAATCCACGCTGCAGGACGGCTCAAGTTATACATTCTGGGGAGAAGGAGTATCGCAAGGACACTCCGATGCCATCAGACGGGTTGAAGGAGTAAAACATGCAGCGCAGTACACGATACCTGTCAGCACAGTAGTCGAGGCTGTCCGTAGCGGTCAAAAGCCAAAACTTGAGGCAAGGGATAAGCACAGGCGGGATTGCTATGTAGTATGTGAGCAGGGTGTCGATAAAGCAAAAATAGAAGCGACTATTAAAAATATGCCGCATTATTTTGCGGACTTCGATACCACTGTTACATTTATTGAAGAAGACGAGTTTTTAGCAAGGCATAATGAAATGCCACATGGCGGAATGGTGCTCAGAAGTGGAAGCACAGGCGCCAACAGTCAAATCATGGAGTTTGCATTAAAGCTTAAATCAAATCCTGAGTTTACGGGGAG
>Ga0123355_10008637_pt1 | contig 15390 bp, 10 predicted proteins | sample TergutEmb28metaG_3_FD_89872 | JGI IMG/M metagenome (GOLD analysis project Ga0123355, IMG submission 89872) | Embiratermes neotenicus P1 segment gut microbial communities from Petit-Saut dam, French Guiana - Emb289 P1 | ecosystem: Host-associated > Arthropoda: Insects > Digestive system > Gut ... | reverse complement strand
GCAGGTGAATGAAGATGGAACCGATAGTGAGTTCCGAAACGTCGGCAATTAGAACTCAGACGCCGGGGAATTACCCAAAAAGGAATAATTTACATTTAGAACACGGCGAAAGCTTAAGAACAACCCAAAGGTTCATTACCGCATTCACAAATGCCCGCCACCTGTCCCTATCCTAAGCTAGCTCGATCCAGTCTTAGACAACTTTACAGTTCTGAAACTTTGAGAACTGTTGGATCAAAAACTGCTAATTGCCACATCATTTCTGCTAATTAAAATACTTGACTTGTTGCCACAGACAACGAATGCCCAGTGTTGGAAGAGATTCTCAACACATGTCAAAGTTCAGAATATGTGATTGGTGACCACAGTCAGCTGTTTGTTCCACTCTGCAGTCTTCACCAGATCTGCTACTTATGTGTAAGTGTCAGATTATCATATTGCAGAGTCTTTATCGGAAGTAAGGGTCTTTTGTTACGACACAGCATGAAGTCCAAAATAATTATATAACTGCAACAATTTGAGATAGTTGGTAACAACAGTAATTTCATTTCACAATTTCCAGCAGATGCTGGAATAATAACTCTTCAAAATGACCCATGACCTGCTTCCATTGACATTTAACATCTCATCACCCAAAATTCTGTCCTACAATGGCTTAATGGCTTATACAGCTTAACCACTAACCAAATGATTAACAGTGGAGTTGTACTCACAGATTTACCATTGGTAAAGAAAGACAAACAGTAAAGACAGTTATGTGGCAGAGAGCAGTCCCAATTATAATGGGAGAAAGTTACTCCATGATGTGCTGAATTAACTTCAATGGCATACAATTTAATAATTTCTTAACCCTATAAACTAGAAATTATTCCCACATAAGGACCTGCAATATATGGAACCTTGTCTTCCTCAGGGCCCAGAACTCGGGGCACCCTCTCCATCAGCATGTGACCATATGTTCATCACTGAGGCTGATCTGATGTGTCTTGGAGATGCAGACTGTCAGCTTGCAGCTCGGAGAAGCATTCAACTTCTGAGAAGAAGCCAAATCCATGAAGAGGAATGTCAGTGCTGCAAAAGTCCTTGCATTGTCCATCACTTCCTCCACACTCCTCTCCCTGTACCTATCCCTGCCGCTTCCTCTCGGTAAACATTTAACACTTTTCATCAACCTTCCAGGACTCTGACAATGGTGTACCACAATAAGACTGACTAATGTTGGAACACTGTTTGACTTCCTACATATTCTATGTTTTAGGTCCTTCATTTTGTTCCATCTTCAATGGAAATGGAGGGAGAAGAATCCTTAACTTGGTCGAAGCACACTTGAGCAATAGAAAGAAGCCCTTTCAAATGGGCCCACCAGATTAGGATACTTCCCCCCCTCCTTCTTCACTTTCAGACATAAGAAGATCCAGAAAGATCCAGTCTTTGAAATGAAGTATTAACAACTCCCAAGATGACTGAGCAATGTTCATAACATTAGTCAAACTTACTGGAACTCTTCACCCTATTTAACCACAATATTAAATGAAAATGTTGATACTGGTTTAATAATTCCCTTTGATGATGATAAAGTTGCAGGGTACTTCATATGTCTATAGCATTCCACTTGTAAGGACAAGCATAAAATGCATTGTCGTTACTGATTAAAGCACAATACATCTACTTGAAATGACAATATACTAGGTAATTTTTGAAATGACTGAGAGTATGTCATTCAGGAAAAACATTAAATGTAGTTACCTACCAGATACTTGAATAAGTTTCGCCCTACTACATAGCATGTCCAAATCTTGACACCCTCCATTTTCTTGTCAACACAAGCAAATGCTAAACAGAATTTCTAAATGCTAGCCAATTCAAAGGTCCATTTCAGAGCATACAGAATTTTCTTTGGAGGGCTGATTAAGACATATGTACTGTACATAAGCTTCAGATAGCTCAGATGCATATAATGCTAGAATGCTATGTTTTAAGTAGTTAGGAAAGAATCTAAAAGCAACATTATAATTATACCCTATCAGTGCTTTTTCTGTGAAAATTAGAACCACCATTATTGCATCAAAAACTCCTTTCATCATTCAGCATTCATTTTAGGTTCGCTGTAAAGAATATTCTTACATCCAAGAGAAGAGCTTTGGAACATAACAATGCAGCACTGTACTGTGTCGAAGTACCAGATATTGTCCCCTAATAATGTATCATCATGATTATAGATTACATCTTCCAGTATCTTCAAATCTGTACACCTGTATTAGTTACACATTCTGAATGCAAGGCTCCAAATAAGTGAATTAAGTTTTGCAAGTCTGTAGTTGTCACCTACTGCTACTAAGTTGAAAACCATCAGAATTCTCATGATGTCTACTCAGTGTTAGTTATGTATGCTGTAACTAAGCAAATACTAGAATAAAGATGATGAACATGTCACACAAATGTACACAGCCCTCGATATGTCTGAGTACCATAGGAAGTCGCTTAGCACCTAGTACATTCTGATGCATGGCACAATATTAGTAACACAGAGGACTTCAGTACTCTGAAAATTGTACCATAAGGCCTAATATGCCACGATCAGACAAAATTTTCTAGAGTTCTGGTTCATAGATTCTTCCACAAAAGTTACAGAAAAACATCACTTTTTGCCAATTAAAATGATGTAGTTAAACCAATGCAAAACAATTTTATGTGAACACAGTATTTGTGACTTTTGAATACTGAATGATCAATTAGGGGGAAGGTGCAGTCTTTGAACCTCTTTGTATCTTAATATTGAAAAAGTACAGAAGGTTCTCCACTTGATAAATTTTAATAGTGAAAAAAGGACAGTCACCATTTAAGGATCAGAACTAAAGAATCTAAATTATGTGATGAGCTAACAATAACTGGGATAAATTGTTATATCCACCATTACTGTGCATAAATTACTTAAATGTGAAATATCCAAGAATATTAAAAAACAAATTTGCTAATGTTTATTTTTAAGTTTCATTGACTTCATTTCCAGTTGAGTTTTCTTATTGGTAATGATTTGAGGTAATGAATGTACAAAGCAAAATATGTGATTGTAGAAGATCTATGACATTCTAATAAAGTAAGTATAATTATATTTTAAGAAGTCTAACGGGATTTCTTATATTTTACCCACCATTTTAATTTCGTGCCTAGTTTAAAAAAACTGAAATGAAATGAACAATATGACAAAGGGAAACACTAAACTATGTGAAACTACTGTTTCAACTACAAACTTTAATGGCCTGCTATAGTAAGACTGATTTTATTGTGCTGCAGGAAAAATGGGTTAAGGCTGAAGGACACTCAGTTTAAGTTCCTAACTGATACAAAGGATTTACAATTACATTTATGCACTGAATACAACAGAGGCTATGATAGTATAGTTGGTATAGTGACTCGCTACAGGCTGGAAGGTCTGGGGAACAAATCCCAGAAGGGGTGAATTTACTGCACCCATCCAGATTGGTCCTGGGGCCCACCTACCCTCATATACAATGGCTGCCAGGTCATTTCTGGCGTAAAGTCACCAGGGCATGACATTTATCATCCACCCCCATCCAGTGCCAAGGTTAAAGAAAGAGTAGAGCTATACCTCTACCCCCTCTCTGTGCCTTCACGGCAGGTTATAGGGTGAACTTTACCTTTACCATTACTGAAAAGAATATCAACCAGTATACCTTTTCACAGTATCACCTGCTTTCTTGTTAATTCATGCAATGGAACACATACTTTAAAGGCTGCAGATGATATCAACAAGATGATAACCGAGGAACACTTTGTAAACACAATATAAAATAGGCATGTCACTGATCATACAGCACTTGTTTGCTTAACCCTTTGATGCCAGAATTTAGTGGCCATTCGGCTATTTAAAGGGCTAACTGCGCGGCCACTTTAGTGGCCATTCAGCTATTTAAAGGGCCCACTGTGCGGCCACTTTAGTGGCCGTTCGGTGTTAAAGGGTTAATGATACTACAATGCTACAAGTACCTCAAACTACAGTAAAACTCCTGCTTAACATGTGCATGACAGACAGGATTACTACTGTAGTTGCTAAACGGGTGTCCAGGAAAACACACACTTAAAATTATTGTTCATTGAATCCCCTGTAAGGCACTCAACAAAAGAAACATGTGCATTCACTTCTTACAACATTAATTTCCCAACGTACATACAATTTTGACAAGAACATGAATAATAAGAACTTCCAAACATGGTATTATAATGTTTCAAATTTATTAAAATCACATATAAATCTCAATTAATACATCACACATTATAAAACGTTACTCACAAAACAGAATGTGAATTACAAAAATACCAATCTAAACACAGAATCTAATTCAAAAATATGAATCACACAGCAAACACAGCAGGGCCTGCAGTAAAAGATGGGAAGAGCCTCAGCAGCCATATCTAAAAAAAAGAATGTATTTTTTCAACATGGAACACTTGCATTATGTAATATTATAGAATATGACTACACTAAATTCCACTTGTGCTGCACACCGTCACACTATAAGTTATGAACTCTCGTACCAGTAGCATATAACAAACAATGCAAGTATACGTACCCAGACAGGTTCCTCCCCAGGTAATGTACAAATGTGGCTTATTTAACATCTCCAACTGACAAAGAGCAGCTTTCTGTCCAACTGCACATATTAGCATCACTAGAAACTGAGTCAGATTTTATCACCTGTCTCCACACCAGCAGCTGCCTCCCCAGATGTTTGAACAGGTTGTTCCACTTCCACTTCTTCGTCACCTTCCTAATACATGTACTTGCTTGCACTTGCTGTACTGCATGTCTTCCTTTGATATCACTTCTTACCGACACAAAGATACAAGAATGGGCAGGTCCAGTCACTCTCTGTGGTATGCGGTGCAAAGGATGATCTTTAACAATGGAAGGATAGGCACATGCAGGTTGATACACATTAAAATTCCCTGCAATACTTACCTAAGATGTGGAAGAGGTATAGGAATCAAAATTTAATAAACAAAATGTGGGTAAGCATTTAAATCAAGAACCTAAGAAAATAATATGTTACATGCAGGGGTCTACAAATTTTCCAAAAATTTAGAAGCTGTCTCAAAATTCTAGGTGCCAGGAATGTGAAACAAAGCAAGTTACATACTGAGGACCCACATATATTAGGCACAAACATAAAAAATTTAGTTGAACAAGCAACCTAGCACCTGTGGTTTGTAAACCCCTTGCTACATTTACCTTAAGTTAAGACCTCAGAAGTGCATCTTAAATACGGCAAAACGAAAAAGACAGACCCTTGAAATCATACTCTCATTGTATGCAGTGTTGAATGGTAGGGTGATTAGTGAATAACAAATGGGACAGGATATACAAGCAAGCAGTTCTGGCTTGATCCGAGGTACTATCTTGACAACTGCTTGCAGGGACAGAAAAAACCAAGGGCAGTCAGTGTCCTGTCAAGATACAAACCACTCGCCTCCCAAATAAGTATTTCCAATTCTGACAACTTCCTCAGTGCCAGACAGGCCCTTAACTAATGTGCAAACAAACCAAATGTTTCATCCCCAAGATTAACCTCAAATAGTGTCAAATGGACAAACTGAATTACAGTTTCTATGCATCTGAGAAATGGCCCTCAAATATTAGCATCCAGAGGGACAATATGGACTGAAGAAAGTGGTGTGGGGAATGCAATGTAACAATTTCTATCCACAATTCATAGCAATTTCAGTCTGCCCAAAAATTTTTCATTTGGGACCGATGATTCTTACCTGTAGTTTAGCAGTGTGGATGAAAAAATACACAAACAAGCAATAATATTTCTATGACACACCCTCTTTTCTACCCAAATATCCCAATTTCAAACTTACAACACAGCAACTCTCAGTAAGACGAGACTCAGTGAAGTACAATCAACTTGGAGAAAGTTTTGTACTCGCTTACCATATGTCACCATGAAAATAACTCATTTTTCAAACTTTCTGACAACTGTCACTCTCTGCCTCCCCCCGCCCCTCTCAAAACAAACACACGCACACACACACACAAGTTATTCTAAGGAACCCACAGTACAATCTAAAAATATTTTTAATTCCAGAAAGTGTTGTCATTGACAATCAATTAAACCAGTGAAATTACACTAGATTGAGGGAAGCATCATTTTATTTCATGACATACATAAGGTCCATCATATTATGTACAAAATTACCAAAAACACTGTTGTTCTCTCAATACTGCATTACCTGTTTAAAGTAAAGTAGCCAGGGAATTACCCAAAAAGGAACAAATTACATTCAGAGCATGGCGAAAGCTTAAAAACAAGTACCATACCATAATTTAAAAAAATGTCCTGCATAAGGTAACTTTTGCACATACATAAAAATACATACACCAAGAGGTACACAATGACTCTGCCAAACTTAGTGAGAACATTAATCACATGATTCAGCGTAAATGAAGTTGTATCACCCTAAGTTCAGTTCAGAACACTGAAGGATACATGTTCATTGGAGAGTAAGATAAAATATCACAAAGAAGGGGTTTTTAAATTAAAAACTTCACAACTGTAACATACACTAAATATCTATTATTTAATAATGGAACATGTCACAAACACTGTTCAAACAGCCTACTTGATACTTGAATGCAGGGTTGAGAACAAGTGTTACTGAAGTGGTTAGTAACTTGCATTTTTGAGGCAAACATTCTGCACGTTGTTCATAAAATGTCATTATTGCATAACTCTTATCTCAATTACATGAAGAAGTTACTGTTAATTTTTCATTAAAAACCCTCATTTCTAGAATGTATTCCCTTACTTTCCAACTGTTGTAACGCCTTACTCTGCCTGAATTGGAACCATGTTAGCAGAACTTCTCTTTAATCAGGATCAATTAATGGAATTGGAAATTCTCACAGCCATGCTGATGAAAATCTAAGTCTTCTGGGATGTTACTACATGTTGACTTGCAAGAACTATTTACCACACAACACACTGTAACATCCCAGAACCTTGTATCTTCCTTGATTTACATTCCAACAGCATCTGACAGCCACTTCTCAATACTTGTATGTATGTACATATGTGTGTGTGTGTGTGTACATAAGTATGTATGTGTGAGTGTGTGTATACATATATATAATTCTGAAGCTACAAACTAAAAATTTAATTGTGTATTCAGCATAATTGGAGCTCCGTTTTGACTAAAACACTAGGTAACCAAATTTATCTCTTGTATTCCCTGACTTCCTGTTCCATCAACTGCACATGGTAATACCACCAGACTGCTTGTAATGTACACTTGAAACATAAACAAAATAAACCACACTCACACAACTGGGAGAACTTTCTGAATAAAAGTCACATAACATAAATTCTCATTCAGCCAATGCACCTCCTCTACATTCCAAAAAATGGTACAGAAGAAGTGCCTTATAATTTTTGTCAATCCAGAACACATTACCTGAAGGTATTCTGGTAATACAATACAAAGAGAACATTTACAAATTCACATGATATGAGGACAGTCATAACAAATTACATGAGAGTAAGCCGGTAGTTAAAGATAAACACAACATGTACAAATTCACATAGTGTAAGGGAAAACCAAAACATATCACCTGAAAGTACTTAGGTACCAAAAGATAAGCAGAACACATATGAATTCACATGTTATGGGGGTAAAATACATAAAATTTAATACATTAGCACCAATATAAAACAGCCATACAAACTGGAAACTGATCATGAACATAAAAGACACAAAGCCCTCAGAATTAATACTAGGTCTACAAACAGTTCGTCCTGCTTCCTGTTGTTCTAACACTGCAACAGAATACTTGATTTCCCTTAGGTCTGCAAATGTGACCCTAATGTACAAATCAGATTTTCATGACAAATTATATAAATCTGGTGTGTGAAAGTATGTTGAAACAAGAGATGAGAACAGACAAAACACACATTAAAATATTTCATTACAAATGGATATGTACCACCCTCAACACATTAAAACGCAATCTGTTCATAAAGAATGCTGTCTGTTGGGTTGTGACACTATATCGTCTGGAAGAAGTGTGCTGACCTAATAACAGAGGTGACAAGAGCCTCTGAAATGTCAGCACACTGCTAGACTACAGCAGATCACAACTAAGACAACAACGATCTTCACAGCCACTTCCATGAAAAACTAAAACCTCATTCTAATCTGTTTGTTCCATTTCTTGTTGGTGTATGGATACACACATCTGCTGCAAGAATAATGGAGACACAAAAAATTTGTACAAAAATAAATTCTCCCATTTATGAAATTTCTTGTTGCAATGTACAAATTGAAATAACATCAGCTGTTGCAATGCATGACCTTTAAACATGGTCACACATTTACTGCTGATGACACATCATCAGCCAATGTATCTTTACAGACGTATGTGAGATCACCCCATTCAAGCATTTATAGAAATTTAGAAATGAAAGACATGAATGTCAACATTTAACTTGGTAGAAACTTACTTTTTCCATATCTGAGAAACAAACAAGATATCACATTAAAATCAGTCTACTTTCACCGAATGTATATCCTTACACATATATAAAAATGACTTCCTAAAGTTTATTGTTATTTACACCCACAGTACTGCATCTCTGGTTAATCATACGAAAACATATATGCAACACACAACATAAAATTCACCAACATCTACACATATCACTTGAGACATATTTTGATTCTAAGTGTACAGTGTAGCAAGGTAAAGGTAACACACATTTGAAACAGAAACTTCCTCAGCAACTTTAACCCTTATCCTGCTAACGTGGAGTATAGGGTGAGCTCCCAATAACACCAGCAAATGGCAGATGGGATTTAACTTGGCATTTAAAGGGTTAACATTGACCTTCCAAAACAACTGCCATCCAAGTCTCTGAACAGATAAGAAGATTAAATACACAGAACGACTGAACATCTCTACAAAACAATTCTCTGCACACAGAGAATACTTTAAAATGACTTTTCAGAGTTATAACCACACTGGTGAGTTTTCAAGATTTTGAAGCAGTGTAGATGAGGTCTCCATTATTCTGGGATGTTACAACATGTCACTGGGTGATTGGTTCCTGAAAGTTCAAGACACCTTAGTGATCTTACAAAGTCACATGACAATTACCCACTGAAACAGTGCCACACATTCCCGAAGAATGGAGAAATTACAACCTCAGCTGTTTCATACATAAATTTTCAAATCATGAGACATTTAAATACTTTTGAGATTATAATTTACTGTTTGTCATTCAACAGGAACACATTTTCACTCTTAGAAATACAATGTAAGTCTTCAGCAATTCTAAACTGTAAACAGTTACTGGACACTAATATTATACACAAAAGTGAAAAATACTTTTATTTTTATACCACATAAAAGAAATAAGCACCAATTATTTCGTACCTGAGTTTATTTTACTTACTTTTTAAGCTTTTCATCACAGCAAGATGCACAGCACAGGACAGCTACTGCATCGTAGTATTATCTACACTTCATCACATTTGTTGAGGCAGGTAAATACACCTCCATTAATTAATAAGTATAAACAGTTAACACAACTCCATTGCAGTAATTTTACAGAAACATGCTGCTGTAAAAATACTACATTAAAGTTGTGTTAATGGTCTACATTTATTAATTAACTATACAAAAACACAAGAGGATGTCTAACTTTGAAACTGCATTTACATTAATAAGACGTGCAAATAATTACTTTCAGATACACACACTGGCAGCAAAAATGACCAGCCCATTGAATTGTCTGAGTACATCATGTATTCATTATATTTACTATAACATGTTTCTGCTGACTTATATGGCAATTATCAGGTAGTAGTACAAATTCATTAAAAAAAAAAAGGGTGTTTTAGGAAGAAGCCTCCCCTTTACAGGCACAAAATATGATATTTTGGTATCTTGGTTATTATTCCAAATAGTGGAATAACAATAACTATGCAAAGAATAAGAACTGTATACAAACTATAATGAGCCACAGAAATCCTCTGCTTTACTCTAGATGTTGTGTGTTGTTTGAAGCACCATGTGTTGATAAAAAAAGGTCGGCTTTATATGTGTGGATGCAGAGTGGACATGGCATACCAAACTAATGTGCGTGGATGCAACCATATGCGCAGAATGGTAAATTACTACGGGGCCTATTACATATGGCGTCTCATATTTTTGACACATAACGTACAACACAGCCTTCCTGGAACGTGCCAATAACCCCCACCTGCCTGTTTATCCTGTATGATGTGGAGTTGCGAAAACTGGTTCTTGACAAGCAGCAACATGCTTAAAAGTCCATTATCCTACTGACATTACGGTACATTCTGAACAGACAATGACATTTTACATATAAGAACACATGATAAATTTAATCAGATGAGGTCGTGCATAAGAGGACCCATGATAATTTACCATTCTGTGCATAAGGTTGCATCCATGCACATTAGTTATGTACACCACATCCACAAATTGAAAGCAGAAGACCTTTTCGCATCAAAAACACAGCATGCTTCAAACAACACACAATATCCAGAGCAAAGCAAAGGATTTCTGCAGCACATTTTAGTTTTTATTCAGTTTTTATCATCTTTTCATGATCTTTATTCTACTATTTGGAATAACAACCAAGATACCATAAAAGCATATTTTTTGTTTTTAAAGGGGAGGCCTCTTTCTGAAATACTTTATTTTTTATGAATTGTGCGACTACCTGAAAATGGCTACACAAATCACCCTAAACATGTCCTAGTAAATACAATGATTACATGACATTCATAGTGTTGTGTTACTCAGACCCTGTAATCAATATAGATCTGCCAAACACAACAGGATGACAACACTTCAATTGAAAAACCATGTAATTTCTTTGTACACCTCAACACTGTTAACCACAGCTGACTCAACGTAACTCTAGTTTTCTCTCCAAATAACGCACTCTCCCTTCCTTCCAACACGGTAGCTAAAAGAAATTCAACGTTCCATATACAACAAAAATTATACTTAACCAAAACGTTTTAAAGATGTGGTTTTCCAGGGAAGAGTCTCTTTTTGTCTAACAGCCATAAGCACTGGTGGTGGACTACCCCACAACAATAAGAACAACAACAGGCATTTAAAATTCAGTCACATATCAAGCATAAATGTATCATTTTTACACTTACATAACTAACTCATTATCAACTCTCTACCAGTATAATCATACATAGTAACAGGTGCAAACAAACACTACTACCATTATACCACTACACATACCCATTAAAAAGCACTAAATGAATATCTGTTCTATGTTGAGTGCTCAATCTGGTAAAATAGTGAACAAACTAGTACAATGCTCATACAAGTCTCATAGTAACTATGTAAATTATATCTTTCATAAATTGAGGCACACATTACAGAGCTTTCACCTACAACAACCCTAGAAATAAGCACTCCTGTGTACCAACAGGTGTTGCATTTTGCAACAACCAAGTGAATATAAACCTTAAAATAAATGACACTATTTGCAAAATGTGGTTCAGTGAACAGGCTTACTTGATTATCACACTTACACTTACATTTTGTTAAACATGATAATTTCCAACACTATGCAAAAATTTGAAAATTTACAACCTGAAGGACCATTAGGAACCCTAATGACTTTTATAACTTTAGCAAAGTAGAAGGATAAGAATCCCTGAAGATGGTGTGGGTGCATCGCAACATGTAGGAGCACTTACAATATATAAAATATTGTTAACATATGTATGTTGTGCGTGTGTTGATCTGGACAATACAAAGAACTATGAATTACAAAGCTGCAGATTACTGTCACATCTTATGGCAGTAATTGACATCTGAGGTTCTCACAGTGGTGATTACGAACATTACTATCTCCCAGGATGTGAAACCATGCAATCTGGTAGAGGAACCCACAGCCTACATATTCAAGGTAAAAGCTTTTTACCCCAATGACCGAGGCATCAGGTTCTTCCCAAAAGCCAGTTACTAGTTAACAGACTACAATGCAATACATCCCAGACAACAGTAATCTTTATATGAACAAATGCTCACACACTCATACCATTTCCTTAAATACTATCTTAATTGTATAAAATGCACAAAATTTCCAAATTTTGGTTGCTTCCAACAGCCTGGTTCTGGTCCTACCGCCCATCTCTAAATCCCATCAAATTTACTTGTGGGAGCTTGGAAAGGACAGCCTCCAATCAAACATCAGTCTCTCTTACCACTAAGATGAACAAAGCCAAAGAAAGAGAAACCATTACGAAGGACAATTCTGCGATTACGCTCACGCTGCCAGAGAAAAACACGGTCAGTAGCATTAAGGAACCGTACTACAGAAGTAAAGCAACTCACTTCTGACATGTATTGTTTGACTGCTATATTCACACTACATACTGCAAGCTCTTCATGTGATGATTTTCCTTTCTCACGGAGTTTGATAGAAAAACTGTTTGATGATTCTGTTGTTGTGTAATACACCTATGGAACAGTATGATCAACAAATGTAAACAATGTTTCAAAACAGAAAAGGCAGACACAAATTTTAAATCACAAAACACTGAGTACTAACCAGTTGATAAATATGGTAGTGAGACAGACATACAGGAAGGAACACAGTACAAGCAACGAGAATAAAAAATCTAGGACCTTTAGCTGGATTCAAAAAACAATAAATGTGAGAAACTGGAAATCAGTGAATATCACTTCAACCCTGTCCACCGACAAGAATGCACATTGTCACAACTCCAAAGACAACAACCAAACTAAAGACCTGAAACTTGAGTGTCCAATAACTTTGACATTTAGATGACCGTGCATCGTGACATATTCTTATAATAAAACCAACTAGATGCACTAATTTCTCAAATTTACTTTTAGAATAAAACTCTACATGTTTCAGAAAGTACCTGTATGACATACACCATTGCTGTGTGTACAGTGAAAAACTCCTGATGATGGACAGAGGAACTGTCCGAAACATGTAGAGTTTTATTCCAAAAATAAATTTGAGAAATTAATGCATCTAGTTGGCTTTATTACAAGCATGTCCAATAACATTGGGTTTCTGTTCAATTCAGGTTTTGTTTACATAGACGTTACTGCACATAACAAAAAGTACATAACATATGATCATAACACGTGCTTGATACAATCTCACCTGAGCATAGATATAGTACAGACCCTTCTCCGAGACTTCAACTGCTCCATTACCTTCTCGCAGTTGGAATTTTGATAGCAGAAAGTCACCAGCCCCCTGTTCATCTGCATACCATGGTGCTATCATCCCTGCCACATCAGTTAAAAAAGTGTTTAGAAATATATTTTCGTTTTGCACCTTAATGTCATGTAAAGCTGACAATCCTATCGACACTACACAATACCACTGCAGTATAAAGGTCAAATACAACACCAAGTATACAAATACTTAAAGTCATAATCCCATTACTTCGCAAAGTAAATGTAAAATGTGGGTTCAGCAAATAATTCATCTGATCATATGTGACAAGTGAACACTCATGTCCCTTATCAAATTGCATGCTGGATGTCTTCCAAAAATGTTACTGCCACAATAGGTTCAGCAGTAAAGTGACCAGATGACTGGGATTCAATTCCTGGCAGAAGTTTTTTTCTACCCCAAATCCAATATTACCACCTTTCACATCCAATGGGTGCTGGAGGACTCATTTTCCTTAAGGTTTAAAGTGGCCTCTTGACCCATCATGTACTGTACAGCCAGCACTAATGTCAAGAATGTGTGAAATGTGACTCCAGTTCATTTATACATCATGGTAAAATCTAACACAGAAACAACTTTACATTTCAAATTTCATTTCACAATAACATGTTCACACACATCAAGAATGACATCCTAAATATTATTACTGAATTACTGAGTTTGATGATTCAGCAACCAAGCTGATTCTACACCACATACAGCACATAACATTCTACTAAATTCTAGTAAGTGTGGAATACAAGGTGAAAAAAGAAAAAGCACAGTTTTCCATTACGTGCCATGGAAGCATATAACAAGAGTGAGGGTACAACTCCACTCATTTTTAACCCTGGCACTAGATATAGTGAAGTCAACAACACACCCTGGCCACTCTATTCCCATCGCAACATCCCTCAATACCCACTGACCAGGAAGCTGAGTGGACTCTAGACTGGGTCTTGAAATTCTGAAGAGAAAAATCACTTGTTCCTGCCAGGATCTGAACCCCAAATCGTCCAGTCCATAGACTAGTCACTATATCAACTATGCTACCCTGGCTACCCTGATTCAAAACAGAAATTGCAATATCTCTGCCATGCATAAAAACACTGCTAGAAGTTATTTTTGGACAGAGCTCTTAATACACACACCAAATTCCTCTTCAAGTGATCCAGAATGTGACTGTTTTAAGTACTGTCAGTCAGATGAGTAAGAGATATTCCAACTGCCATGCAACTGTCACAGAACTATACCTGGTCATTAAAACATAAAACAGCAACTGTTATGTTCTGATAACTGCATGATCAAAGTGAACATGGGGATAATTCTACTGCTGTCCCCCTACAGGTAATAACACAACCTTTGTTTATTTGGTGTTAAAAATTCCTTTCAGAAAACCAAAATACAAATATTAGGAAATCATCTCAACAAATTGCAGCCTATGCCAAAAACTCAAAAGAAAAAATATAAATTAAAATAGGAAACAGTTATGTTACAAACAAAATCTGAGGCATGAGAGGTGGTAAAGATTCAAATTGTGGCATTCCAGGAAATATGAGCAGTCAAGGTAGTATATGAAGGCATGATCCAAAAATGCTGATACTTATTAACCAGACTTTCTAGTGTCAAAACCCAAAAGATGACAATAAAGTTCACATTTATGTTGCTTATGATGGAACATTTAACCACCGTTCACATCTTCAAGTGATGACTGAAGCCATTTCACAAGGTACACGTTCCACCTGTGCATAGAAATGGACAAAGAGTGTGCCCTGGCACACCTACTGTCTGGAAAATTTGGTATTTTGTCTCAATTTTAGGCGCATTCACAAAATTGCAAAAAGCAACTATTATCTTCTTCATGTCTATCTGACTCTCCAGCCACACGGAACTCAGCTCAGATTTTCAAGAAATTTGATATTTGAGTATTCTTGAAAATATGTTGAGGAAGTTCAAGTTCCATTAAAATGTGACGTGCATAACAGATACTGTACATGAAGACCAATTTACATTGTTGATCATATCTCACTCATTCCTCCTTAGAATGAAGAATGTTTCAGACAAATGTTTTAGAGAAAATCAAAACACACATTTTATGTTCAAGAACTTCCCT
>Ga0123355_10008636_pt1 | contig 15392 bp, 15 predicted proteins | sample TergutEmb28metaG_3_FD_89872 | JGI IMG/M metagenome (GOLD analysis project Ga0123355, IMG submission 89872) | Embiratermes neotenicus P1 segment gut microbial communities from Petit-Saut dam, French Guiana - Emb289 P1 | ecosystem: Host-associated > Arthropoda: Insects > Digestive system > Gut ... | reverse complement strand
TCCAAATTTCCGTCGTCAAGCACGAAAACAGGCACATACAGCCCATTTTGGTCTGTTGCGCTTACGCCGTCTAATAGATCCGATAAACCAATTTCACTGTTTCTTTCAACAAAAAAATAGGCTTCTTCAAAGTGGATAGCAACTGTATGATACGGGGCTGCACCTTTATTTAACGTATATTCGTCCTCATATAAATCATCTTCGTCAAACCAATATACTTCATCATCGTCATTGATTTCGTCGTCAGAAATAGTCAAATCATTAACAGTCTCATCACCACCAATGATTTCATAATCCACATCGTTACAATAAAAATCACTTTCCAGTGTATCGGTTGATAAAGCAAACACACTGATGCCGGATGAACTGAACATCAGCAAAAATGCTAAAAATAGTATCAATATTTTAGGTGCAACACAAGTTAACTTTTGCATGATAGTCCCTCCGCGCACTAAGCGCTCACGTAAATTTCATCTCTGTCAAAAAACCGTAATTCCGTCGTGCAATGATGTAAAACAGCATCGCGCAGCGTTTCTACATTATACTACAAAATACTACAAATCGCAATATCCACAACACTCATTTTTTTCATTAGTATGCAGACATTACCTATGACATATTCCTTCATTCACCAACATACAAATTTATAGGACAACCTCTCATAACAACACGCAAAATTTTCGAAAATTTGTAAACCTCACTCGTAAACCTCGCTCACGCTAAACTGTTTTATTGGGCTTATCGTTCTTAGGAATATGTGGTATAATTATATGCGGAAAATATACCAGAGGAGAATTCCAATGAATAAAATCATTGCGATTACCAACCAAAAAGGGGGTGTTGGCAAAACCACCACCCACATCAACCTGACAACCTGTCTGGCCCAGGCCGGCAATAAGGTTTTGGCTGTGGATATGGATCCACAGGGTAATACAACCAGCGGTTTTGGCATAAACAAAGATAGCTTACCCCTCACGGTATATGACCTGCTTTTGGGGGAAGGCTATATAGAACAAGTCATGATACCCACGCCGGTAGAAGGCTTACGTTTGCTGCCCGCAAATATTAATTTATCCGGTGCGGAAATAGAACTTATTGATGTACCCGGCAGAGAATATAGACTCAAAAACATCTTAAAACACGCCAAATACTTGTACGACTACATATTTATAGATTGTCCGCCGTCACTTAATTTGTTGACCCTAAACGCTTTATGCGCGGCAGATTCTGTTCTTGTGCCTATCCAGTGCGAATATTATGCCCTGGAAGGTCTTTCTCAGTTAATGCATACCATTGAGCTGGTACAGCGTAAAATGAACCCCCGGCTAACCGTAGAAGGCGTATTATTTACCATGTATGACGCTCGCGCCAACCTATCGGCTCAAGTGGTTGATGAAGTCAAAAATCATTTGGGACGATATGTGTATCGATCAATTATTCCGCGCAACGTCCGTCTCAGCGAGGCACCCAGCCATGGTTTGCCCATTACTCTCTACGACATAAAATCGAAAGGCGCGGAAGGATATATTCAATTAGCTCAGGAATTTATGAAGGGTGGATGAGATCATGTCACGCAAAGGACTAGGCAAGGGATTAGGCGCCCTGCTGGCAGTTGAAGAAGTCGAATTTACTCCGCCGGAAAACAGAACCCTTGGCGACAACTCCGGAGCTGCCGGTGTCGCTGAGATTGATATCCGAAAAATAGAACCTAACCGTCTTCAGCCCAGGCAATACTTTGACGAAGCTTCTTTGGACGAGTTGGCTGATTCTATCAGAGTCCATGGGATCATACAGCCCCTCATTTTAAAAGACTGCGGCGATTATTACAGCATCATCGCGGGGGAACGCCGCTTTAGAGCCGCCAGACGCGTCAACCTGGATACAGTACCGGCAATCATTAAAGATTACACCGAGCTCGAAACCCTGCAAGTGGCTCTCATTGAAAATATTCAGCGCCAGGATCTAACCCCCATTGAAGAAGCCATTTGCTATAAGAGATTAATGGACGACTTCTTTTTTTCTCAGGAAGATGTGGCCGCTAAAATCGGCAAAAACCGCGCGGCCATTTCCAATGCGATACGACTGTTGGACTTGGATATTAGAGTACAAGAATTGGTTAGTGCCGGACAGCTCACTTCAAGTCACGCCCGGGCGCTGTTAGCCATAAAAGACGCGGACGTCCAATTTGAAGCCGCAGAAATGATTGCCGAGGAGGATTTAAGCGTCCGCGCCGCGGAAAACTTGGTAGCCGACATTTTGCTGGAGCCTAAAGAAGATCCAAAACAGCAGCCCGAGGTACCGGCAGTCCCTTTTCAAAATCAGGAAGTGATTGCGGCTTATCGCCGGGCAGAGGATGAATTAAAAACAATCCTTGGCGCCAAAGTCAGCATCATGCAGGGCAAGAAGAAGGGTAAAATAGAAATCGAATACTATTCTCCGGAAGAATTGGATAGGCTGTTGGGGCTGTTTAAGGTGAACATACAATAGAACGCATTATGCAATGAAACAGCCAAATGCCGAAGCTGAATCATGGACGGATATAAACGGAAAGGAATAAACCCGTGACTCCCTATGCGCAATTGAGCAAACAAGATTTGCAAAAGCTGTATGACAACTGCAAAGAAAAATATAACCGATACAAGGCCCAGGGCCTGAAATTGGATATGTCTCGAGGTAAGCCCGGCGCAGATCAATTAGATTTGTCAATGGGCCTGCTTTGTGCCTTAAATCCGGAAGACTATTTGTCCGAAGACGGAACCGACTGCCGTAATTACGGTGGGGTGGACGGTATTATCGAGATGAAAAAGATGTTTGCCGATTTGCTGGACGTGCGGACCGATGAAGTTTTCGTCGGTGGCAATGCCAGCTTGTCTTTGATGTACGAAAGTGTTATTGCCTTTTGTCTGACTGATTTTATGACAGCAGGTGAAAAAAGCAAGCGAAAGTTTTTGTGTCCGGCTCCCGGCTATGATAGGCATTTTTCTATTTCAGAACATTTGGAGATAGAAATGATCCCCATCCCCATGACGCCTCAAGGGCCTGACATGGCTGAGATTAAAAAGCATATTACCGATCCGGCGGTAGCAGGAATCTGGTGTGTACCTGTATTTTCTAACCCCCAGGGTGTTGTGTATTCCGATGAGGTTATTAAAGAAATGGCAGCCCTTAAACCGGTGGCCGCGGATTTTCGCATCCTTTGGGATAACGCTTATGTCATTCATTCATTTGAAGGGGAACCGCCACAAACCGCCAATATTCTGAGGGAATGCGAAAAGCAGGGAGCTTATGATATGCCCTTAGTGTTTACATCCTTTTCGAAGATAAGCTTTCCCGGGGCAGGGGTATCCGCAATGGCGGCTTCTCCGGCCAATTTGGCTAAAATGCGGGCCCATATGATTGTGCAGACCATTGGGCCGGATAAAATCAACCAGCTGCGCCATGTTCGTTTTTTTAAGGATTTGGAAGGTATACGATCTCATATGAAAAAGCATGGGAGTATTTTGCGGCGTAAGTTTAATGTGGTGTTGGATGCATTAACTACCGAACTTGAGGGGAAGGAAATCGGCTCCTGGATTAGCCCTAAAGGCGGGTATTTTGTGTCTTTTGACGCAATGCCGGGCTGTGCTAAACGGACGGTAGCCTTATGTGCAGAGGCTGGGTTGATTATGACTACGGCCGGGGCTACTTATCCATATGGAAATGATCCGGATGACAGCAATATACGCATAGCGCCAAGTTTTCCCGATGTCGGACAACTGGAACAGGCTATGGAGTTGTTTTGTGTAGCCGTGGAATTGGCAGCTTTGGAGAAAATTTTGGAACATTAAAAAACGTGGTACGAATGACAAAAAATTATTTTTGATACACATCAAAAGAAGCTTTGAAGGACCAATTTTCAAAGCTTCTTTTTTATGCATTCGGACTGTTTCAACTAGAGGGTGTCTACCGAACCACCGGGCCCGACCAATCCGCTATCCCACCAAAATCATATACCGCCCTATACCCCAGCTCCACCAGGGCCATAGCCGCTGTATTGCTCCGGTTGCCGCTTCGACAGTACACCAATATGATTTGGTCCCAATCGGGGATGAGGTATTCCGCTTCCGCTGATATCCGGTCAACGGGCAGTAAAACAGCACCCGGGATATGTCCGGTTTCAAACTCCCCCGATGTTCTTACATCTAAGATGAGGACATCGTATTGTTCCATCATTTCTTGAGCTCTTTGAGGTGTTATTCGTGTGTGCTCGGATACATGTTCGGATGTAGACTCAGACATATGCCCCGGTCTATATTCGGGCATTGCCTCCGCTTCGTTTCCGCAGCCCACAGCCAGTGTCAGCAGTAATGCGCATATCATTAATTTTATCATATTGTACGTCCTATCCAATAATCGTTGCGGTATGATTTAAACCACAGATTAGTATAACTTTACATCTGTAAAGTGTAAATATTAACTTTGTTTCCCGGAGGAATTTATAAATCCCTATTAGAGAGTGTTTACAGGAAATTTGTTTGTTGAACAAAATCAATTTCATTAATCTATTGAATGGAAAGTCCATTACAAAATTATAATATTCATCAAAATATATATCGAATATAGCGAAAAGAACAAGATGCCCTCTTTCTTTGCTAGATACCCTTTCTTTCTTCTCGCTGTAATATTAAACATAATCAAAGTGATAAGCATAAAAGGGATGTAGAAGATATTGAAAATTGTAGGTACATCTATCCCATTTCTTGTTATCACCGCCGCAACACCTGTCACTAATAATATATTAGCAATACCATCGCCCACAATGCTTCCTAACGCAAGTTCTCCATGTCCTTTCCTAACAGCTGTTATTGCAGTAACTAAATCAGGTACACTTGTTCCAAAAGCAACCAAAGTTGCGGCGATTACGCTTTGAGATATACCCATTCGCATAGCTGTAATCTCAACGGCAGGGATAAGAACATTTGATGCAATAATAATTAAAGCGAATCCTGATATCAATTTTATAATTGTAAATATCAAAGGGGCATTTTCTTCAGTTTGTTTATGTTCATCTGAAACCGACTCTTTTGCCCATCTGAACGAAGCAAAGATGTATAATGCCGCTAACAGCAATAAAATGCCGCCCATTACTTGACTGATGTTTCCTTGCATTCGCCCAAACCAAAACGGTAGGGTAATTACGGCAAGCAAAAACCCTGCAGCAAGCTGAATTGTACCGTGTCGTTTCATAAATGTTTTATCTACAGGAATTCTTCCTAAAATCGCTATAATGCCAATTAGCAAGCTAATATTTACTATTATTGAACCAACCGCATTACCTAAAGGAAGCTCACTATTGCCGCCTATAGCGGCAAACAATGCTATAGTTATTTCAGGAAGATTTGTCCCAAAGGCCACTATCGTTGTGCCGATAACTATTTTGGGTACACCCCAGCGTGTAGATAAGTTCACAGCTTCATCAACAAGCATATCCGCTCCTTTGCCGAGTGTGAAAAACATTGATGCTATAATCAATAGTATAATAAGAATATGAAAATCTGAAATTAAGCTGTATATTAAAGCGTCCATATATTATTAAACCCCCAAAAATAAAAGCCTATGCACACAAAGATTAGATTTTATAGATAATGTGAGTATATGTATCTGTGTATGTTTAGCACAATATCTGAAACAGAATTTTTATATAGAGCTTGAAGGAGTAGCCATAATTTCTTCTAAAAACTTTAAGCAATATTCCTCCAATTGGGTAAGCCCTTTTTCCTCTATCGGAAAATGTCCCGCACCTTCCAGCATTTTCAATTCTTTATCACAAGCAAGCCTATCATAAAATAAACAGCTTAAAGAAATATCCGTCCACTTATCCTCACTTGGATGAACTAATAAAAACGGACAAGTCACAAACTGTTCCGGCTCGATTTTGATATTTGGATTTAACATGGTATGGAGAAAAGAGATGGGTACTGATATACCCGATGCCCTTTTATCCTTAACCAGCAATTTTACCAAGCCCTTATTGTTTGCAAGAGTTTTCATCTTTGTAACCATCTTCATTGGCAATTTAATTTTTCCAAATGGCCTATGAACGACCGCCAGAAAAGGTTTTCCTGTGATTGCTATAAGTGAATTTATAGCCGTTTCCTTTGTAACCGTTGGATTTCTCTGGTCTAATATGCAAGTGGCAATAATGCCTCTTACATCTTTACATTCATTTGCCACTTGGTATGCAAGCATACCTCCTGCACTTAAACCAAACAAAACAACATCTTTTGTCCCTTGCTCTTGGTAATGAGATACGATGGCACAGCCACACCTAACCCATGTGTCATAAGCTATTTTACCACTATACTCCGTATGACCGTATAACGGTAAATCAGGGCATATAACATCATAGCCGTTTACAATTAATCTGACAGCGATAAAAGATAGCAATCTACCATTACCACCAACGCCATGAAATAGAATTAAGATTGCTTTTGGGTTGGTAGTTTTATAATGGTCAATATGCACTTGCATACCCGGCAAAGATAAAAAATATTCTTCAGGCATGTTTTCCTCGGATAGCCTATTACTCCCAGGCAAAAAGTTCTGCATTTCTTTCCATATGGTATCGTTTTGATAGCTCACAATAAAAGCCTCTCTAGTCAGAATTTTCCACAAACCACTCGTAAGCATGCCTGCAGAAAATCTCCTTATCAAAAAAATAGCTGTTATGAATCCCATTTTCTATCTCCACGAGCTTTTTCATGCAAGTCAAAGACTTGTAATAATCATCGAAAAACTGCGGCTTCATAAATCTGTCATGAGGTATTTTGTAAACGAGTGTGGGTATTGAAACACTATTTTTTGCGATGCTGTCCTTCGCTACAAAAAAGGCAAGTACTATTTCCATAAATTTTGAATCAACGCTTCTGAATCCGGGATACTTCTCCATCATATCTTTGTAAAACCCATTGTCCTCCTCATGCCTAGGACCTTGATATTTGGGAGGCTTATACGGAATCTTCATATTGGGGAGCAATTTTAGAAGGAAGTGCATTATTTTTGCAACAGGCAGAGGATAGCCCATCCCTGCCGTATTTTTATAGTTGATGCAATTAAACTGCGCAAGGCTCTTTAACTTAGTGCTGGTAGTGACATAATATTGAGCAAACATACCGCCAATGCCTGTAGGGGCATATAGATGGATATTTGAAGAATAGTTGCTTTCAATATAAGCCACGACAGCATCTAAATCTTTCATGGCGGATTCCCGAGAGAGCCTTTTTTCTCTACTGCTTTTGCCTGTGCCTGCAAAGTCAATGGAGAATATGTTCACGCCATACTTTACGAATGGTTCGTATATTTCTTGCACGGCTAAAACAGGAACGATAGGCGTATGAACGCAAATAATATTCATAGCTGCTTTGCTATTGATGTATGTATTGCAAAATAAGTTTGTTTCACCATTTGGTATACTAATGTGCTTCCAACCCATATAAAACATCTCCTTTGGTTTTAGTTTACAATCCCAACAAGTATTCGAGTAATGCCCACAAACCCATTGCTACTAGAATAATACCACCAGCTAATTCTGCTTTCGATTTGAACCTTGCACCAAAGACATTACCAATTTTCACACCTAGCATTGAAATGACAAGCGTAATAATTCCGATTAACGAAACTGCTGGTACAATACTTACATACAGGAACGCAAAGGATATGCCCACAGCCATTGCATCAACACTTGTGGCAAGTGCTAATGGAATCATTTTTGAGGGCTTCAAAGTAGCTTCTCGCATACTGCTGGGGCATTTCCTATCTGTGCATGGCGTTGTTGAACACTCCCGATCAAAACATTTTTCTTTTTTGAAGCTATTCCATATCATCTTAGCTCCAAGAAAAGAAAGTAAGCCAAACACAACCCAATGATCATACTGGATAACATGTTCGGCAAATTGACTTGCCACTATGTACCCAATAACTGGCATTCCAGCTTGAAAAGCACCAAAGTACAGTCCGACAATCAAGGCTTTTTTGATGCTGACTTTTGCCATTGTTAATCCGAGACATGTGGCAACAGCAAATGTATCCATTGAAAGCCCCACCGCAAGCAAAAAAAGTTCAATCGTACTCATTTGTTATTTTCCTCCTACATTTTGTATTGTCCTCCAAAACAAAAAGAGACACATAAACAGCTATTAACTGTTCATGTGTCCCGAATAATTAATGGACAGATTCATGTACAGCTAAAAGGGCTATACATGAGTCTCGTTATTTAAGACAAGCCAGGTCTATGCATCGACCAGTATGTTGACTTGCCACACGGCGAACCGTGCAAACTACTCCCTCACGAAGTATGAAAACCACTCTATCATGGCACAACAAAAAAGTCAACAACAAAATTGGATTTGCGCCTCGCTTAACACCAAATTTAATACTTTATTTTCAGAAAATAGTTAGTTCCTTCTTGACACATGCGTAAGACTCTGTCGCATTTTTAATAATCACTTTTAATTTTATCATGGATTGTCTTTTTTACAGAATATTATTTTTTACATTGCCAAACCCATGGGCTATTGGTAATTATTATGAAGGAATTTACAAACCCCTATTAGAGGGTGTATACAGGAAACTTTTCTAACGGAAATATATTGTTAAAATAACTGTCAATACACACAGGCAATATCGCCGTGTAAAGGCTACCCGATTTCATAATCAATGGACCTAACTTCCCGGAAGGAGTATAGTCTATTGTTTTGTGATTGTAGTATATATCAACACTACCACAATCAGAGCAAACGATAAAATCCAATGTATCTCTTAGATATTTGGGTGCAAAAGCCATTATACGTTCGCCGGCTTTATCTTTTAAATCCATTGCTTCTGCCTTTTTAACGAACTCCATGGTATTAATATTTACAAAAATAATTTCGGGCATTAATGCGTCCGGCCTCATCCTATAGTCTTCAAAAGAGTTCAGCAAATTTTCCATTTGTTCTTTCGACGCCTTAACTTGAAAACAGTAGTTACTTCTGTCAAAAAGCCGGCTAAAATTTATTTGGGGCCGCTCTTTTTCGCCTGTATTAATATAAGTGCCGCTTAAATCCCAATCCGCAGTTCCCTCAGGCAATATGACTGCTGCCCTGATGCCGTCAAGAGCACATTTTACTCCGTTGTTTTCCCACATACTTTGCAAATACTTTTTGGGGTGATCCTTATTTACCATGTGCTGCAAAAATTCTTCAGCATTTTCCAGTTTACGATATTGCATGTTGTTCCCTCCTTCTACAGATAGCGCCAGCGTAAAGGTAAAGCGCTTAAAAGATTGAAGCTGTACACCGGATGCCCTTGCACACGACGGCGTTACACCATGAAATGTTTTAAAAGCTGAACTAAAAGCGTTGGCGGAATTATAACCGTACTTTAACGCAACATCTATAATTTTTTCTTCCGTATTTTGAATATCTAATGCCGCTTGAGTGAGCCTCCTTTTGCGCATGTATTCGGATAATGTCATATCGGTTATAATCGTAAAAACCCTTTGAAACATTCCTTTGGGGATTGCGGACAGCATAGCGATTTTATTCTCGTCTATATCTCCGTCCAAATTATCCTCGATATAGTCTAAAACCGAATTCATCCTCTTCAACCAACCCACTTCAAACCCTCCTTTTTAAAATCATTTCGCTATATATCGTAACAGAAACAAAAACATGCACCCCATATTTTTCGCACAAAAAATCACACACATAAAATAATCAAAGCCGCTCGAGTACCCCGAACGGCTTTTTTCTACTTGCAACAAAATAATTTAAACCAACATTTTACCCAGCACACCACCGCAACGCATTTTCCAACGTACGCTGATACTGCGGGTTATGCCACACAGGCAGCAGATGCCCCGGCGTCAACACACAAACCCGGCCACTACCCTGCTTGCGCACATATCCACAGGCGCCTACCCATGCTGTAGTATTATGATATGGATCTTCTTCATGCTTATCCATACTCCCCTGAGGCGGGGAATACGACGCCATAATGATATCTATATCCTCGGCCAATATCTCCAGGCGATAATGTTCATCTACCTCGCAAAACATCCCCACTCCCTCGGTAATCGGATGAGGCTTTACGGGCTGTACCGTCACGGGACAATCCGCAGGATGCCAGGCAAAACGGCAACCGATAAGCCGGTCAAGAACTTCCGTATCCTTTCCGGCCACTGTGGCAGTATGTACCGCCAAAAGCCCGCCGCCTTTTTCCACATAATCCACAAAGGCTTGCTGCAGGCTCGCAGTCTTCCAGCTAACACGGTCTTCGCCGGTTATCTCGTCACATTTGCACAGTAAAACCACAGGATAATCTGAAAGCATCTCGGCCTTAAAATCATTTGCGTTTGTAATAATGTCAAACTCAAAGCCCTTGGCCTTAAGAGGCTCTATACCCTCGATCGGCACTTTTCCCGGATGATAATAGTCATCACAAATCAGCAATACACGCATGGCTTACACCTCCGTTACAATGTTTTAATACCAAAATCTACTTAAGCAGCATTTATAGTGAATTAACTAGAAGCTTTCAAGCAATTCCAGAAAGCATTTCAAATCCTTGGTAGCATCCAGATACGCATATTCACCGGACGCATCCCCATATTTACCCCTTTGGGTCAGAGTCATACCAAATTTTTCGCAGGCTTCTATCTTACTGTCCATATCCTTTATGCCAAAAGCAATATGATGCAGTCCTTCGCCTTTTTCGTCTAAAAAGTCCTGCCATGTACTTTGTTCGCCGTTAGGCTGTATCAATTCTAAGCTCACATTAGGACCTACATTAAAGAAGGCCAAATACGCGTTGGCTCTGGGTGCCGGATTGCCCATGTAGACTGTTTCTGTTACCTCGTACTTACCGCCATCAAAATGCGGAGGCGGCTCTACTCCAAAAAATTTCGCAAACTTCTTTTTGGTCACCTCAATATCTTTTACAATTAGCGCAATCTGCGTGACCACATTAGTCCCAAGTATCCCTGACATATGTCATCCTCCTATCTCACCGGTTTGATGTTTAAGTTTACACCTAAGGTATCCTCACTGTCTACTATTGTCCAGCTGCTGCCGGGATAATATCCTATGGTGCGCATAACGAAATCCATTCCTTCAAGCTCATTGACAATAATATCCCGGCGATCTCCTACTTCAAAACCTATATGGTGAACGCCGTTGCCGTGCTTATCCAAAAATTCCCTAAAGGTGCTCTCTCTTTCGTCAGGCTCTATCAGTTCTATTACAAAGGGGCCTGCCTGTATAACAGCCATCTTTATGCCGTAAAACGCCTGCTTGCCCCGATACGTTAGCTGAGGATCTTCCTGAGGCGAGTTATTATTGATCTGAGGCATGGGTACATTAAACAATTTTGCCCAGGTTTCTGCCGCTTCTTCTATATTCTTCACTACCAGGCAAATTTGAATGAAGCCGTCAAAATTAATCGGATTTTTCAATGTAATTATCCTTTCACACTACCAAGCACCAAGCCGGTAGTAAAATATTTTTGTAAAAATGGATATATCATCATGATGGGTATCATGGATAGGAATAATTGAGCCGCCGCTGTAGTGCGGGCATTGATTAACCCCAGCAACTGCGCGATTTGATCTCCTCCGATAACACTCAGATTACGGAAAAACGCGTCCGGCTGAATAATAACCGTGCGCAGATAAGTCTGTAACGGGTAATTCTCCACCTGGGTCATAAACAACATACCATCAAACCAGGAATTCCAATGATGAACAAATGAAAATAAAGTCACCGTTGCCAAGGTCGGCTTACATAAAGGCAGTATGACCTTAATCAGGGTATCGATATGTCCGGCACCGTCCATATACGCAGCTTCTTCCAGTTCTTTAGGAAGCCCGCGGATATAGTTCATCACCACCAGCATACTAAAGACAGGTAAGGCCCCGGGTAAGATCAAAGACCATAAGGAGTTTAAAAGCCCTGTATTAAACACGATCATATAGGTGGGTATGAGTCCCGGATGAAACAAAATCGTTATCACAAAAAACCATGAAAAGAAAGCTCTGATCCGAAATTCCGACTTCGCCTTCGACAAAGGATATGCGGTCAAAATAATCAGAATCAGGTTAACCGCCACCCCAATAACCGTCCTCTGGACAGAAACCCATGTGGCTGTGACAAAGGCGGGACTGCTTAATATAAATTCATAAGCCGCCGTAGTAAAGTCTACCGGCCAGAGTCCGACCCGGTTTTCTGTGACGGGTATCTGATCGGAGAAAGAGATGGCAAGCACATTGATAAACGGCAAAATGCAGCTTAAAGCCATGACCAATAACAGAATGGAATTAAAAACCACAAATACCTTACGTGAAGCTGAACTGGATTGCACCATGGATTTATCATCACCTTTCCCTAATAGATTCTGTACCCTGCAATCTTATCTGCCAAGTAATAACCCACCACAACAAAGATCAGAGAAATAAACGACCGAAACAAACCCGCCGTAGTGGCTATGGCAAACTGGGCGTTTTCGATACCCATCCTAAAGATGAAAGTATCCAAGATATCCCCGGTAGCGTATACCACAGGGCTGTATAAGTTAACGATTTGATCGAAGCCCCCATTTAAGATATTACCCAGGCTTAAAACCGACAAAAGAACAATTAGGCTGGTGATACCGGGCAAAGTCACATGCCAGGTTTGTTTCCAACGATTGGCACCATCTATTTCCGCCGCCTCATATAAGGCGGGATCAATCGCCGTAAGTCCCGCTAAGTAAATAACCGAGCCAAAACCAAATCCCTTCCAAATATCCGTTACAATCATCGTGAGAGGAAACCAAAGCTGATCGCCCAAAAAGAAGACCGGATCCGCTCCCAACCTCATCAAAGAAAGATTAACGATACCCGTACTTGGCGACAAAATGTCCCTAAAAATACCGGCAAGCACTATCCAAGAGATAAAATGGGGCAGGTATACCATGGTCTGTAGTCCCCGTTTGGCAAATGTATTTCTCACCTCATTAAGCATCAGCGAAAAAATCACAGGCACAACAATAAGACCCACCATCTTACTAAAGGCGATAACCACCGTATTTCTAATAATCGGCCAAAAGCTAGGCATATTAAACAATGTCCTAAAGTTATCAAACCCAACAAAATCCGAACCGCGCATTCCTGCGGTAGGCACAAATCGCGTAAAAGCAATACCCGTATACACCATAGCCCCATAGCTATAGATCGCTACCAGTACAAAAGCCGGAATAATCATGAAATAAAGAGGCAATTCCCGTTTAAATTTATCCCACTTTTTTGCCCGCTCCGTCAGCCGATCCGGCCCATTCTTAACTATTATGTCTGCCACAACAATCCCTCCTTACATTTTGGGATTTCTTTATTTGTCTTTCGCTGTATTACTAGTTTTCATCGCTTTTGTCGATTTTGATAAAAGCGGTCAAAGCCACTATTTTACAGCTTTTAACCGCTTTCACCCTATCCCTTAATTCCCAGCCAATATAACCTCCAATTGATCCAAGGTCTCCTGCCCGCCATTTAAAAGCCACTGCTCCACAAATGTATCAAAAGCATCTAACGGTAACGTACCCCTAATAATATCCGTAAACATAGTCTCCAAAATCGTATTCAGTATAGACGAATTTTGCAGCCAAATATCCGGAATCTCTGCCGCCATTAGATTATCCACCATTGCACCTTCCGGCCTGTAGATATTGAGCGCTATTGCCATCGTCCCATTTGGATTCATCTGTCCCCAGGTTCCATAAGCACTTGGACTGTCGTCCGTTCCGTCTTCAAACGCCTCGGCCCATACCCAAGTCTGACGGGCCACACCGGTTATGTTGGCACCGCCATCTTGGAAAGCCTCAAATATTGCCGGTGCATGAAGCTCCGTGGGGATACCGATAAAAATCGGTGCCAGACGATACTGCTCATTATCCCAATAGTACATAAAGACTTCCTCATCTTCAAAACCCACTGCGATTTCGTAGTACAGATTTAAAATTTCAATAATAGCCCGTGGATCCGGCGCATCTGCACTGATTACAAAATATTCGCTGAGTGTATTGCTTGGTAGCCCTATACGTCTTTGATGTCCGGGAGCCACCGGCACCGGATAGGGCCTTGTAATAACACCCGAACTTTGAAAACTTAGGTTAAACGGATGCCATGTACCCCAGTTTCTGTGAAACATCATGCCGTAACGGCCATCACTGACTGCGGCGGAAAAAGAATCCCCGTCCATGGTTACAAACTCCGGGTCAATCAAGCCTTCCGCATACATATCCCGTACAACTTCCAGGGCATAACGCACCTCCGGCATGATATGAGAGAAGGTAATCTGACCGTCATCTCCACGAAAAAATACCCCGCCGGGCCCATGGGAAGGCACACCAAATCCAGAAAGCAGACCGGTTAAAGTACCGGCCGCACTGGATGCAACGATATCACGATGCACACCCAGCCCAAAAGCAGTGGAGCCATCCCCATTGGGATCGCCGTTTGCAAATACGCGAGCCATCTCTACCATTTCTTCAATAGTGGTTGGCGGTTGACCACCTGCATACGCCAACCAGTCGTCACGTATCCATAAATAAGAGCCTGCATGGAAGTTATCATTGAGAAACGGAAAGCCGTACATGCGCCCGTTAAAGGTAACCCCCGCAAAAGCCTCGGGGAAGTATTCGCGAAAGGCTTGGATTTCCGGTCGGGCGTAAGTTTCAAACAGATCCGTAATGTCCATCAGCAAACCTGCGGATTGAGCCTGCACCAACCAGTTGGCATCGCCCCAGCGTACAACATCGGGAATATCCCCTGTGATCAGCATCATATTCATTTGTGTTTCATACGCTTCGGTGGTGGTGTCGGCTGTAAATACAACGTCTACCTCAATATCCAGACGATCGTATATCAGCCTGGTCCAGCGATTATCATGATAATTGTCTCCGTCAAAGAAGACCTGTACAGCAGAGGCTTGCATTCCGGTGGTAATCCTTCTGCCCTCACCGGCATCTCCCGTATCAGGTTGAGCCGGTTGTGCCTGCTGCGTTCCGGTACCTTCGCCGGTTGCCGGGGCAGCATCACCGCCGCCGGACGTCCCGTTATTGCCTCCACACGCGGCCAGGGTCATCGTCAAAACTAAGACCACGGCACCAATTGTAAGTTTTTTACCATACTTCCTCATTAATTTCGTCTCCTTTCATCGCATTGACCCATTGTCAAAAAAGTGTTTGTAGCTTATCATGCTTAACACGTGTTTACAATAGCATAATTGTGAATATTGCAAAAATATTTTTATTGACATTAAAGCTTATATTAGGTTAACATGCAAATTATGCATAAAAATGATAATCACACAAAAAAACTAACCAGTGTCCAAATTGCCAAACTT
>Ga0123355_10008635_pt1 | contig 15395 bp, 16 predicted proteins | sample TergutEmb28metaG_3_FD_89872 | JGI IMG/M metagenome (GOLD analysis project Ga0123355, IMG submission 89872) | Embiratermes neotenicus P1 segment gut microbial communities from Petit-Saut dam, French Guiana - Emb289 P1 | ecosystem: Host-associated > Arthropoda: Insects > Digestive system > Gut ... | reverse complement strand
GCATTCGTTAAATCAATTGACACTGTAGCCGGCGAATGGGTATTCTACGCTGCACAAAGATTATAATATTTTTACACGTATCATTTAGTATTTGTTGAAATATGAATTTGCTTTAGCACCTAGTTTGCAAGAAGCTATTGGCGGTTACATTCGCAGAGAAGGAAACGCGCAAGCGTTTCTTTCTCTGCCTGCCTTTATTCATGAGTAGACGGAGAGGAGAATTACATGGGCGCATATGACTTGTTCCGACTTTTATTCCCGTATATTTTGTCCGGCATTTCCATTGGCGGGCAATACGCATTGATTGCGATCGGGTATTCCATGGTCTACAGTATCTTGCGACTAATCAACTTTGCCCACGGCGACGTATTCATGGTCGGCGGTCTTTTTATGGTATTTGCCGCAGCCACTTTCCCACTTTGGGTAGCAATTCCGCTCGTTATCTGCTTAATTGTTCTTTTGGGCTTTTTAATCGAGCGCGTTGCGTATAAGCCATTACGTACTGCACCAAGGATGTCAGTTATGATTTCTGCGATAGGTGTCAGTTATCTATTGCAAAATCTTGCATTATATTTTACCGGAGGACTTAACAGAATGTTCCCGGCTATCCCATGGATATCAGATACTATCAGTATTTGGGGCGTTACAACAAGACGAGTAACTGTAATTACTCCATTTTTGGTGGCAGCACTTGTGTTTATCCTTGTTTGGCTAATTAACAACACGAAAATTGGTATTGCCATGCGAGCGGCTGCGAAGGATTTCGATACCAGCCAGCTTATGGGTATTAAGATTAACTCGGTAATCTCGACAACTTTCATTATAGGTTCTTTCCTTGCTGCAATCGGCTCTATCTTGTTCTTTACAAGCTTCCCGGGCGTTTTTCCGGCAGCCGGTGCAATGCCAGGATTAAAGGCCTTTGTTGCGGCAGTTTTCGGTGGTATCGGCTCGATACCGGGCGCAGTAATAGGCGGGCTTTTGATTGGTGTTGTCGAAACCCTCATCAGAGGTGGAGACATTATTTTAGGTCCAGCAGGCTTTGGCATTTTAAGCAGGCCTATGGATATTGCCGCATTCTCTGACGCTTTTACTTTTGTTTTGCTTGTTGTTATACTTGTCTTCAAGCCGTCCGGTCTGTTCGGCGACAAGCCAACTGACAAAGTTTAAGGGGGGCATAAATAATGAAAAAACTTAGCACTGCTAATCTGATAACTATCATTTTACTTATAGGTTTCTTTATTTCGCTCATTATTTTAGAGCACATAATTGATCCTACTGATAGAATGAACATGCTTTTGGTTTCTTTACGCCAAGGCTCAATTTTTGCACTACTTGCAGTTTCGATGAACTTACTTAATGGCTTCACTGGCCTATTTTCTCTTGGACATGCCGGGTTTATGCTGATTGGCGCGACAACCTACGCGCTTTTTACAATCCCACTAGCTTATAGAACAGATGTATTCCTTTGGTTCAGCGACAGTTACATAATCCGAACGTCTTTTCCCGAGGTTCTCGGCAACGCCTTTGGCGGCCCTGGAATGATATTGGGAATGATAATTGCTATCATATTGTCAGGGCTCGTGGCTGCTATTTTTGCATTTTTAGTCGGGCTTCCTGTTTTGCGTATGAGAAGTGACTATTTGGCGATTGCTACTCTTGGTTTTGCAGAAATTATTCGTGCAGTCATCATGTGGCAAGGCTTAGGTCCGCTCACTAATGCCGGTAACCCACTCAGAATGTTTACTCGTCAATCCAGCCTTAACATTACTATCGGCGGTCAGACTTATGGGCTTGTTACCTTCACATTAGCACTTTTATCCGCGATTTGCATTTTCATCATCTTGTTGTTAGTTACTTCTTCTTACGGCAGAGCGTTTAAAGCAATCCGTGAAGATGATATTGCCGCGGAAGCAATGGGTATCAATCTCTTTAAGCATAAGCAATTATCTTTCTGCATCAGCTCGTTCTTTGTTGGTGTAGGTGGCGCGCTTCTCGCTATCTTTATGGGAACAGTTGCACCAATCCAGTTTAGAGCGGCTATGACTTATGAGTTCTTGCTTATCGTTGTACTCGGCGGCATCGGTTCAATCACTGGCAGCGTTGTTGGTGCAATGTTATTCGTATTCGCTTCTATGTGGTGGTTGCGCGGTTTGGACTCCGGTGTATTCCTTGGTCTTGAGCGCATTACTATTTTCGGCGTAAATTTGGGAGAACGCGTGTTCCTTCCAGGCTTCCGTCTAGTAGTATTCTCGGTAATCATCATGTGCGTTGTTCTCTTCTTCAGACGCGGTTTGTTCGGCGATAAGGAGCTTCCGTACTACATAAACAAGATAAGAGAGTTCATCATAAACAAGCAAAAATCTACATCGAAAGCAGGTGAGACCGATGCCTGATAATGTTCTTCGTCTTGAAGATTTGACCATGCAATTTGGCGGTCTTGTTGCTGTAAATAACATATCGCTTGAGGTAAACAAAGGCGAAATAGTAGCTCTCATCGGCCCAAATGGCGCAGGTAAAACTACTGCCTTTAACTGCATTACAAGTGTTTATGAGCCTACTAACGGACGAATTTCTCTAAACGGTGAAATTGTTACAGAAAACCATCCGCAAGGCAAAATGAAAGACCTTTATAAAGGTGAAAATAAAGGAAAGTATACAAAAGTTGTTAAAAACACGCCCGATAAAATAACTAAAAGAGGTATCGCTCGTACATTCCAAAATATCCGCCTTTTTAAAGCGCTTACGGTATTTGAGAATGTTCTTATAGCAAAACATATGCGCGCTAAGCAGAATATTTTTAGTGCAACTTTCCGCTTAAATGCCAAAGAAGAAAAGCGTATGCAGGAAGAATCAATGGCGCTTTTGGAAGAGCAAAATTTGCTGCACTTGAAGGATCATATCGCCTCCAGCTTACCTTATGGCCTCCAAAGACGCCTTGAAGTAGCAAGAGCTTTAGCTACCGGCCCTTCCCTCTTAATGCTGGACGAACCGGCCGCCGGTATGAACCCACAGGAAACGCAAGAAATGACTGAATTTATACATAAAATCCGCGATCGTTATAATCTTACGATTTTACTGATCGAGCATCATATGGGCTTGGTAATGCAAATTTCTGAGCGAATTTATGTACTGGATTTCGGTAAAATGATCGCACATGGTACTCCTGATGAGATTCGTAATGATCAGAGAGTTATCGACGCTTATTTGGGGGTGGCTGACGATGCTTAAAATTGATGATTTAAAAGTCAACTATGGCGGTATTCAAGCTGTTAAAGGCATCAGCTTTGAAGTCCCTCAGAATGAGATTGTTACGCTGATTGGTGCTAACGGAGCCGGCAAATCTACAACACTTCGCACTATCTCCGGTCTGGTTAAACCAGTCAGCGGAACGGTTACTTTTAACGGTGAAGATATAACCGGAATGACGCCTTATGAGATAGTTTCCAGAGGTATTACGCTTGTTCCTGAAGGCAGAAGGGTTTTCCCTGACCTTACGGTGCTTGAGAATTTGAAAATCGGAGCATATCTGAGAAAAGACAATATAAAACCGGACATTGAATGGGTTTATGAACTGTTCCCTAGGCTTAAAGAACGTTCTTGGCAAGCTGCAGGCACTATGTCAGGCGGCGAGCAGCAAATGTTAGCCGTTGGCCGCGCGCTTATGTCAAGGCCAAAGCTTATGATGATGGATGAGCCATCTCTGGGCCTTGCTCCGCTCATCGTAAAGGATATCTTTGAGATAATCAGAGAAATTGTGCGTCAAGGAGTAACCATCCTCCTCATCGAGCAAAATGCTAATATGGCTCTTCAAACGGCAAATACGGCCTATGTACTTGAAACCGGCCTTATCACCATGACCGGCGAAGGTAAAGAGCTTCTCAATGATGAAGCAATTAGGAAAGCGTATTTGGGGTAAGTTGAGTTGAATGGGTAATTTTAATAGCCATCGACTTTGTTGGGTCGATGGCTATTTTTGTGTTGTGTAGTTAGGCTTTTCGGGCGATGGCAAGCCCCCACCTCTACAAGTACGTTGAAAAGCTGCATTCGTATGGCGACCTTCGCACATTACACTGACGGGTCGTCGACCTTTGGACACCAACCAAAGGTCGTCCGGCAGTACGCACTATGCGACCCTTCTGCCCCTTAGCTCTACGAATCAGATGGCACAACCTGCACAGTGAAGCTGCCAATTCTTTGAACATCACCCCAATAAATGAAAACCTCGTGCTCACCGGGTAATGAGAAGTCTATTTCGTGGCTTATAGTAGCCCAACTAGTATCCACAAACAGAGCCTTCCTCTCATGCCCATCTCTCGTTCGAATAAGTATAATACACCCATACATATCAAGTTCCTCATTAAACTCAACTGGATATTCTGTCCTGGATGGGTATTGAACAATCTCCAACCCAACGATTTCAAGGCCTGAGTCACATGAGGTCATCTGCAAAGCTGTTAAAACAAGAAAAAGAGCTTGCAAGATCATTATGCGCTTTTTTGCATTTTTCATTATGTAGTCCACCCTTCTTGATACGCGCGCTCTAATCCGTTCGCGATCTGCTCCGTGCTGTATCATCCCAAGGATAACATCCCCTAAACTCCAAACAATCCGCGAACATACCCCTTGCCCGTCTCCGTCCTAAAAAAACCCTCATGAATCTCTCGAATCTTTTCAGTCGATGCTTTGCCCTCTGCCAAATTCACCAAATAATCCGCTTCCATCAATATTTGCAGGAGCAAATTATCTTTTGCAAGTTCATGCGTATGATGATTGCCAACCAACCAAGCCACTTGCTCAGTAATACCTTCAATTCCAGCCTTCGCAAGCATCTCTGGCACTAAAAGCACACCCTCTTTTTCTTGGTACTCACCCTTTGAGCTTCCGTGCTTCTCAATCGCCGGCGGGATTCCAATATCATGCAAAATAGCGGCGGCTAATAGCACTTGCTTATCCTCGCACGATAAATTCTCCTCCTCCGCAATGCCTTGCGCGTAGGCATAAGCTTTAATCGAATGCTCCGAAAATCTCACATCGCCATAATATTCCATCATGACGCATATTAATTTTGCTATGGACATAACAAATCCTCCTAAACCGGATACTTAACCGCATTCTTTTTCATCTTTTGTCTAATGCTATCTGACAAATCAATATTCATCGCATTCGCCATTGTCATGCAGTAAATCATCACGTCAGACAGCTCTTCTTGCAATGCCTGACGATTGCTATCTTCCAGCTCCTCGCTCCATTGAAATAACTCCAATAGTTCAGCTGCTTCCAAGCAAATGCTCACGGCTATTCTTCGAGGTTCATGATGTTTTATCCAATCCCGCTCGGTATGAAAGTCAAAAACAATGTCTCTCAGCTCCTGCACTGTTGTTTTGCTGTCTGAATTATCCATGTCACTCCTCCATTCTACTCCATTGCAATCTCTTTGACCTTAATTCCATTCGTTTTAAAAAACTCCACCAAATAGTCCTCCCAAACGTGGTCAAGGCTTTTATCCAGACTAAACCCACGCTGCGCTGTCGCACTTGTAAAGTACACTTCCTCACCGTTGTAAGCCACGTTCAGATACATCGCCGCACCATTTTCGTGTAATTTCAATGCTTCATCGGGGTTCATTGAAAATATAATTTTAATATGACTCGGCTTAGCGCCGCCTTTAATAAAACTATGTACAATCGGCCGAATCTCCGCCCATTTGCAGAATGTCGCTTTTACTTTGAGCTCTTCGACTACTTTTTCGTCACCTTCTTCAGTCGTGCTAGTCACTGCTTGTATAATCTTTTGCCCGGAGATGTTGAAATGAGTAAAAGTCGTAACGTCCACTCCCCTAACCTCTAAGAAATCGAACTTTTCGCTCATCAAGAGCGCGCCCATGAACTCTTTTACATCGCCGGATTCTATTTTAAGGTTCAGCATAATATGCCTCCTGTCGTCTTGACTTAAAAAATAGTATATCATATTTGTTGAGATCAATAATAGCCTTTGTTCGAAAATATTTTTAACTCTTGCTATTTCCACATAATGTATACTATAATCAAAAGAAGTGTAGAATTTCTATAATATCACATAGATTCTACAAAAAACACCAAGGAGGAGCGCCTGTGGAAAACAACGAAAAGAGTCCCGCAACGAGCGCATTAGCTGAAACCAGCAGTTTTATTCATGCGTACATTCAAAAAGATTTGGAGGGGCGTTTGCAGGAAATTTGTACGAGATTTCCTCCTGAGCCTAACGGGTTTTTGCATATGGGACATGCTAAGTCGATTTTGCTTAATTATGGACTTGCGAAAATGTATGGAGGCAAGTTTAACCTGCGCTTTGACGATACAAATCCTGCAAAGGAAGAGTTGCAATACGTAAATGGCATTATCGAGGATGTTAAATGGCTTATCGGTGATGATTTTGAGCTGTTTTACGGTTCAAATTATTTTCAAAAAACGTATGAATGCGCGGTTGAACTTATAAAAAAAGGCGCGGCCTTTGTGTGCGACTTAACGCCTGATGAGGTTAAGGAATATCGCGGCTCTCTAAGCGAGCCGGGCAAAGAAAGCCCATATAGAAACAGAAGCATCGAGGAGAATCTAACACTCTTTGAAAGCATGAAAAACGGTGAATTTCCTGATGGTTCTAGGACACTTAGGGCAAAGATTGACATGTCCAGCTCAAATATCAATATGCGCGACCCTGTTCTTTACCGAATAGCGAGACTTACTCACCATAATACGGGCGACGATTGGTGCATTTATCCGATGTATGATTACGCGCATCCGTTGCAAGATGCGATTGAAAAGATTACACACTCCATTTGTACGCTTGAGTTTGAAGATCATAGACCGCTCTACGAATGGGTTATAAATACACTTGATTGCTTCGACCCGAAGCCGCGTCAAATCGAGTTTGCTAAGTTGTATCTCACGAACACGGTTTCAGGTAAGCGTTATATCAAGCAATTGGTCGAAAACGGTGAGGTTGACGGCTGGGACGATCCTAGACTTATCACTCTTTGCGGAGTGCGCCGTCGCGGTTATACTCCCGAGGCGATACAAAGCTTCTGCAACCAAATCGGTGTGTCAAAAGCGCATAGCCGCGTAGACATCGCCTTTCTTGAGCATTGCGTGCGTGATGATTTGAAATCTAAGGCGCAAATGCTTATGGCAGTCGTTGACCCGATTAAGCTTGTGATTACTAATTATCCAAAGGATTCTGAGGAATTTTTGACGATAGAAAACAATGTTGAAAACGAGGAAATGGGCACGCGTGAAGTCGCTTTTTGCGGCGAGCTTTATATCGAGCGTTCGGACTTTATGGAGGATCCGCCTAAAAAGTACAACCGCTTTACTCCCGAGCAAGAAGTAAGGCTAAAAGGCGCGTACTTTGTAAAATGCACTGAGGTTATTAAAGACGCGGACGGGAATATAATAGAAGTACATGCAACCTACGACCCCGAGACAAAGAGCGGTTCGGGCTTTAGCGGAAGGAAGGTAAAGGGCACGATTCATTGGGTGTCTGCTCGTCATGCAGTTAAGGCAACCGCGAGAAAACTTGACTACCTCGTCTTTGACGATGAGGAGGCCGAGTTTGGTATAAGAAAAAATCCGAATTCTATGGAATTGTTTGAAAGTGCGTACATTGAGCCATATGTCAATGAGGTTGACTTGGACAATATGCGTATTCAGTTTTTGAGAAATGGATATTTCTTTAAAGACTTCAAATTGTCTTCGGATGAGAAGTTGGTGTTTAATGAGGTTGTCGCGCTAAAGAGTTCGTATAAATAGAAAATGGGTACAAAAATAGTTAAGCGAGGTGCGTACGTGAAAAAGAAAGCTTTTGTATGCATCGTGGTGTTCGCTGCTTTGTTACTGAATGCTTGTAGCTATCTGTTAGACATAGAGCCTGTTCTTGACTACGGTGACCTTGGGTACGCCGAAAGCACAACTCCACCTCATGAGCCACTGTGGATTGAAGCATATCGCGAAATCCTTCGGTACTATTACGAACAATCCGCGCATCTAATCGATGAGGGGCGTTATGAAGAGAGCTGGCTGTTTACTTTGCACGATGTTGACAAAAACGATGTGCCTGAACTAATCATTTGGGCATCCGAGTTTGGCGGATTTTTCTTTTCGGTTTATTCTGCTTATACTTTTGCAGACGATAATGTGCGGCAATTAGAAATTGCCGAGGTATTTGGCGCAAGGCCCGGTTCACTCGTGGTTTCCTCACCGCCAAATGATGCTCCCGGAATGATTATGAGAGGTATCGGCGAGGGCTTTAGGCTGTATCACTTCATAGTTTTGCGAGAAGACCGTTTAGAAATTGATGTCAGCTTTCATGCAAGTGCAGCTCCGCACTTTGAAGGTCATGATGATATTTTGTATTATGTCAGAGGGATTGAAATTAATGCATTACCGCTCCCTGCTTTTTTATATTGGCTGCAAGATGACCATGAAAAAATGTTACTCAGAGGTTATGTGCTTGTGTCTGAAGGTGAGTTTTACAAGGTTCGCGATGATATATTTGGAACTATAAATTATGGCAAACATCCGCATGCAATTACTGAAGTAAATATTCTTAATATTGAAAATTAATTTATCGCTAATTCATTTCACAGGAGGAGAAAATATGCCCGATTTACTATCCAGTTACACGTTAAAAGGTAAAACCGTAAAAAACCGCCTAGTCTTTCCGCCTTGCGTATGCTTCAACTACGCAGGCGACGACGGCATCGTGACCGCTCGCAATGTAGAGCATTATGAGGCTATGGCAAAAGGCGGCGCAGGGTTAATTGTCGCGGAGGCTACTTGTATCAACAAAAACGGTCGTCTTCACGCGACACAGTTAGGCATTTGGGATGATTCGCATATTGATGGGCTTAGCAAAATTGCTGCTGCAATCCATTCAGACGGCGCGCTTGCCTTGATACAAATTCACCATGCCGGATATAAAACCGCAGCAAATGCTGCAAGCCCTGAAGATATCTTCACGGCAAATGATTATGATTTAAAAGGCAATATCATACGAGCGGCTACTCTTGAGGAGATCGAGGGAGTCATAAAAGACTTCGCATCGGCTGCCGCGCGCGCTCATAAAGCCGGGTTCGACGGCATTGAAATTCATGGCGCGCATGACTATCTACTAAGTCAGTTCCTATCCGCCGATGTAAACAAGCGCGATGATGAATATGGCAAAAATAGACTACTTATTCACCTCAAGGTGGTGGAAGCCATAAAAGCCGTTGTTCCTGAGAACTTTATCGTCGCTATGCGCTTTGGCGCGAATGATGACAGCATGGCAGACGGCATTAAGTACGCCAAAGCGCTCGAAGCTGCCGGCGTAGACCTGCTAAACATATCCAGCGGCCATAGCAAAAAGCCTGCCGACATGGAAGAGTTCGAGGGTTATCATTGGGTTTGCCAACTTGGCATGAATGTTAAAAAGCATGTTAATATTCCGACGATTTGTGTGTTTGGTGTAAGTTCGCCACAGATGGCTAATGAAATCGTTAAAAATGAGCTTTGTGATTTTGCAGCTGCAGCTAAAGGTCTTTTGGCTGACCCGAATTGGATAGTTAAGTACGAAAAAGGTGAGAAAATAACGCCTTGCGCCAAGTGCGAACGCTGTCAATTCTTCACTGACGGGGCAAATTGCCCAGCCAGGTCTAAAATTCAGTAGCTTTTGTGTGCATTATTATCATATGTACGCTTGACGTGGCTTGTATTTTATGACATAATTACTAGGAAAAGGAAATTTGTTAAATTTCTAACATTATAATCTCAAAGGAGTGTGTCTTATGATTAGAAAAAGTTCAGAAATTCAACCAAATATTCAAAAAGAGTTCAGAGGCGGTACCGGCGAAACTCACATCTATGCTTACATGAACGAGCAAGAAGCAAATGGTGCCGGTAGACTTTTCGCTAAAATGGTGCTTGAGCCGGGTTCTTCAATCGGTCAACATGTTCATGAAACAGAGTTTGAAGCGTATTACATAATCAAAGGCAAAGCACTTGTTAATGACAATGGCACAGAAGTAGCTCTCGAACCGGGCGACGCTCACATTTGCCCTGACGGAAGCTTCCATTCTATCAAAAATGCAGGCGATGAAACTTTAGAGTTCATGGCTACAATTCTTTTCACAAAGCAAAAAGAGGTTTAGATAGCAAGCTGTATAAACTATATTTTAAAAGGAGCGATACTTATGGGAGACAGAAAATTAGTTAAAATTCCTGGACCAACACCTGTTGTTGACTCTATCAGAGTTCAAATGGGCAGAGAAATTCAAGCGTTTGGCGATCCACGTTTTGTTAAAGACTACAAAGAGCTTATTGATGACTTACATGAAATGTTAGGAAACGACGGCAAGACGTTCGTAATCGCAGGAACAGGCACTTTAGCTATGGAAATGGCTATTGCTAACTCTACTAAGAGCGGCGATGATGTTCTTATCGTAAGCCACGGCTTCTTCGGCGACAGATTCATTGAAATCTGCGAAAGAAAAGGTTTAAAAGTTGATGTGTTAAAGTCTGAGTGGGGCAAAACTGTTTGCCTTAAAGAAATTGAAGCAAAGCTTAAAGAGAAATCATATGCTGCTATCACTGTAAGCCATGTTGACACTTCAACAGGCGTTGTGGCTGATGTTAAAGCTATCGGTGACATGCTCAAAGCTTTCCCTGAGACTCTCTACATCGTTGACGGCGTTTGCTCGACTGCTGCTCAATATGAGAATCTTGCTGAAATGAATATTGACATTCTTTTCACGGGTACTCAAAAAGCGTTTGGCGTTTGCCCTGGCCTTCTTGTTCTTTGGGCTAACCAAAAAGCAATGGCTAGGCGTGAAGCATTAGGAACTATCCCTGAGTATTATGTCGACTATTACAAGTGGCTTCCGACTATGGAAGACCCTCTCAAGTATTTCGCAACTCCTGCGGTAAACCTTGTTTGGGCGCTTAAAGAATCTGTTCGTATCATCAAAGCTGAAGGCGGTCTAAAAACTCGTTACGAGAGACATTTAAAGAGCGCCAGAGCTATCCAAAAAGCGCTTGAAGCTCTTGGGTTCACACTTCTTGCTGATAAAGATTGTCGCGCGGTAACATTGTCTAACGCTATCTATCCGGAAGGCATTGATGATGCTCAATTTAGAAAGTTCTTATTTGAAGAAGGTATCGTTGTAGCTGGCGGTCTCGCTTCTTATGCGGGTAAATTGTTCCGTTTAGGCCATATGGGTAACGTTGATGAGAATGACGAAGTTGTAGCTTTAGCTGCTATCGAGCGCGCTTTAGCTCGTGCTGGTAAACTTTCTAAAGCAGGCGTTGGCGTTGGAACTTATTTAGAGGAAATGGCGAAGTAATTTGTGTTAAGTGTTAATGTGGGGCTGTTGTCGGCAACAGCCCCTTTTTTATGATATGAGGTGCTTTATGGACTTCCCTATAAACCAAGTAAGGGAGCGTTTTCCCGCTCTTGCGAGAACTTATAACGACAAGCCTGTGGCGTACTTTGATGGTCCGGGCGGAACGCAGTTTTTGGACTCCGCGATTGATGCTATGTGTAGCTATATGCGCCAAGGCGGCTCGAATCGTCATGGCAACTCCCCCACTTCGCCCATCGGCGCCGAAACTGAGAGGTTAATTGCAAAAGCTCGCGAGGACATGAAAGTTCTGCTAAACGCTCATGATTATGAAGTAGCGTTTGGGCAGAATGCTACGTCTTTAATGTTCCAAATTAGCCGCGCTTTGGCTAAAAAGTGGACAGCGGGTGACGAGATAATACTCACTGAGCTTGACCATCATGCTAATATCGACACTTGGCGGACAGCTGCCGTTGATAGAAATGTCGTTGTGAAATACGTGCCGGTTTGCACGAAAACTCTTGCGTTTGACTTTGACGCGCTCGCCGGCCTCATAAATCCAAGGACTAAGCTTATCGCCGTAGGAGCCGCTTCCAATTGTACTGGAACTATTGTCGATATAAAAGCTGTTTCGAAAATGGCAAAAGAAGTCGGCGCGCTGCTTGCGGTTGACGCTGTCCATGCTGTCCCGCATATGTATGTTGACGCCGAGTATTTAGGCATAGATATGCTTTTCGCCTCTGCCTATAAGTTTTTCGCCGCGCATGTTGGCATGGCGATTGTGCAAAAGGATTTATTCAACTCGCTAGACATCTACAAAATAGCTCCGGCGTCTGACAATGCTCCTGATTGCTTGGAAACAGGTACACAAAACCATGAGGCCATCCCAAGCATATCGGCGGCAATACAATTTATAGCAGAGCTTGGAAATGGGAATACTCTAAAAGAGCGGATTGTCAGCGGCTATAAAGCCATTAGCGAGCATGAGGACGAGGTTGCAGACCACATCCGCGCTGAGCTTGTTAAAATAGATGGAATTACAATCTATCAAGCTGGCAAGGACGTTCCCAAAACACCAACTATAGCTTTCCGCGCCAAAGGTATCACGCCAAGAGACTTTTGCGTTCGTATGAGTGAAGAGCATAGTGTTTTCATAGCCTGCGGTAACTTTTATGCGCAAACTTTAGCTGAGAAGCTAGGCATTAACGATAACGGCGCATTCATACGCGCAGGTCTCGCACCTTACAACACGATGGAAGAAGCAAATAGGTTTTTAGACGGCGTCAAAGCCATCATGCAAAGCCTATAGATAATGAAAGGAAAGAGATATGGAAAAGAGATTTGCAATAGTAGCAGTAATTATCATGTGTGCAATATTTGCCTTTATTTTTGTTCAAAGCCGCGCAGCAAATCAGGCTGAAGAAGCCGCTTTTTTGGCTAATTTGGACGAGGTTGAGCAAACTCAAGCAGACCCCGCAGTACCCGGCAATATAGAGGTCGAGGATACTGATGAAGACGATGTTGAAGATGTTGATTTAATCGCAGATGAAAGGAGAAATGACATGGAGCTACCTATCGTAACGATGACAATGCAAGGCGGAGGAGTTGTAAAGCTTGAACTTTACCCTGAGCTTGCCCCTAATACAGTTAATAATTTTATCCATTTGGCAAATGACGGCTTCTATGACGGCTTAATTTTCCACAGAGTAATCTCCGGCTTTATGATACAAGGCGGCTGCCCTAACGGCACCGGCGGCGGAAATCCCGGCTATAGCATCGTAGGCGAGTTCGCACAAAACAATATCTCTAACCCAATCAAGCACGACAGAGGCGTTATTTCAATGGCGCGTGCGCAGCCTCTTGACTCGGCAGGCTCTCAATTTTTCATCATGCACGGTGACGCGCCTTTCCTTGACGGCGCGTATGCAGGCTTTGGCCGCGTAATCGAGGGCATGGATATTGTTGATGCAATCGCCGTTACACCTACAGGAGCACAAGACAGGCCTGTTACAGAGCAAGTTATAGAAAGCATTCGCGTTGAGACATTTGGAGTGGAGTTCCCTGCGCCTGAGACTTTGGGTAGGTAAGGACTTTAATAAGCCCGCTGATTAAATCAGTGGGCTTATTTTATATCAATCAATATTCGCAAAAAACTCCAACGCCGCCACCAATGCCTCCTCATGCGGCACATATATGTCCGGCCAAATCGTACTTTGATCGGCATAGGCATCAGGTCGTATCCAGCGATGCGTTGAAGATGAAACCCGTAATTGTGTATATGGTAAAATTGCTCGTGCCGCAAGATTGCCAAAGGCTGTGCCCGCGTTGGCGCCCGGTTCACCTATAACAACTCCCAAATCTCCATCTTGCACCCATGCAGACACCCATCTGGCAGAGCTAAGTGTGTTTGCGTTCGTCAAAACAGCTATTATCACATCATTTGGGTTATTTGTTGCTCGTAAGCTTGGCGGACTTTTAACAGCTATTTCCGGCTGTTCCGGATTAAGTGCACTTCTGCCACGCACAACAGATCCAAAGCTCGGGGGCGTTATCCCCATCGCATTCAGTAGTCCCCAAGCTAAGCTCGAATTACCACCTGTATTGTTACGCACATCAAAAACAAAATACCGCACACCTTCATTTACAGCTCTGCGTATGTCGCGCTCGGCACGTATAAATCCGGGGTCATCTTGAAACGTGCGCACATCAACTAAAAAAACATCATCATTAATCATCCCGTAATTAATAATAAATTCCCGCTCATTGCTACCGACTATGCCTTTTAGCCGCCATGCGGTGTTTTCCACTACTTGGGCTATATGAACTTCACCATCTTCAAGCGTGATAGTTGCAGTATCTTGTCCAAATTCCGCCCCGGCTCTTTGCAGCATCTCCTTCCCTCTTGCCATCACGGCATGAGTTCGGTTACGCGCCGCTTCATTTTCATGATAAAAATACATATCGATCGTCTCAAGTACCAATTTAACAGGTATCTCGCCTACTTTTACAACCTCAAGAGTAACCTCACCATCCGCCAGTAAAAATAACCTATTATCCCGCGCAATAAGTTCAGTATCAAGATAATAGTTACTCAAGAGTGTAAATCCCATCATACTCATATGCTCGTCCCTTAAAACCGTCAGATACTGCATCATTGCGAAGTAAAAGTCCAAATGGCTTTCTGCCTCTTGTGCCGCTTGAACAAATTCATCTCGCCTCTCATAGTAATCTTGTGGCAATATCTCCGGCATTACGAATATAGGATGCGCACCTTCCACAAATTCGATAAAAACAATGGCATCATCTACAAAGCCTGTTAGTGCTTCATACTCGCTTGTATACTCATAATTGTACTCGCAATCATAAACTTCATAGTCTTCATCGGCTGCATAATTTTCATAACTTGAATAATTTACATAGTAGCCCTGCGAGTATCCTTCATTACAAGCCGCAAGCCCAATCATCATCAATATAAGCACTAGTATCATTTTTTTCATATATTTGCCTCGCTTTCTTGTTAAAATCCCAGAAAGTAAGTTTTATTCACTTTATCACTTTTCCTACTCGAATGCAAGAAATTGTCGCACATCCCTTTAAGCCCATTGATTCTGCTTCCTAGATATGCTATAGTCAACATATCTATACACTCTATTTATCAGGAGGTAAAATATGAAAACTATACTTTTAGAAGAAATGAGCTGGCCGCAAATCAAAGCCGCTATGGACGCCGGTTACAAAACTGTACTTATCGCCGCAGGCTCAATCGAGCAGCACGGTCCTCACCTGCCGGAAGGTACGGACTCGATGCTGGGCTATTCTTTTGGTGAAGGTGTCGCAAAGGAGCTTGGCAATACACTTGTCGCGCCAACTATTAGACCGGGACTTTCTGAGCATCATATGGCGTTTCCGGGTTCACTCACCTTGCGCTTATCAACTTTTATGGCTGTGATGGAAGACTATGTTGATTGCTACATAAGACATGGGTTTGAAAATATCGTGATTTTGCCAACACATGGCGGTAATTTCAAGGCTGTTGATGATTTTG
>Ga0123355_10008634_pt1 | contig 15396 bp, 13 predicted proteins | sample TergutEmb28metaG_3_FD_89872 | JGI IMG/M metagenome (GOLD analysis project Ga0123355, IMG submission 89872) | Embiratermes neotenicus P1 segment gut microbial communities from Petit-Saut dam, French Guiana - Emb289 P1 | ecosystem: Host-associated > Arthropoda: Insects > Digestive system > Gut ... | reverse complement strand
CCCTCGTGACACAGCAAACTGACGCCAACCTATTGCATAGAATGATGCAATGTCTAGCGACAAAAAATGAAAATGAAAATAATGTACAAATTAACCCCAAAATTCTGTCTCTTGTGTATACAAATACCTTGCACAATCCTGCCATTGACATACTTCATTCACCTGCCTATGAAGATGGAACCGATAGTGAGTTCCGAAATGTCGGAAGTTAGAACTCAGACGCCGGGGAATTACCCAAAAAGGAACAAATTACATTTAGAACACGGCGAAAGCTTAAAAACAAGAATAGTGAACATATATTACAACTAAAGAACAACTCGGCGGTTGACATAATTTTCAATTTCCTCCACCAGACCCCCTCAACTTCACCGTATGTTTAAACATATAGTGTCAGTGACATAACAGTATTGCACATTAGTTACAGTATGTAGCCAAACAATACATCATATATGTATATGACTGCATTCACAGTTATAACAAAGGATCCCCCCCACTTCAGCCCATACACAACACATATTCCTGTGTAAGTACGTCTAGATACTACTGCACTGATGTGATGAATCTTGAAGTGCAGAAACATCAGCAATCAACTTGACATGTACCAGTTGCAAGACCCGATATTCAGACTCTTCTTATAATATTGTGTTTATTATTACAACTTTTTTTTTGATTTTAATAGACTATTGATGAGTCTAACACTAAGTAGTGTAATAATGCATCACTCAGTCTGTCTGGCTTCCTTGTACTGTCTCACAGCAGTTGAAACATGTAGTGGGTATGTGTGTCACATGATCTTATTTAAGCTAGTTTAACTAAGAGTTTAGTATGTGTAAATATAGAATATAATCACGTTTCTGCTGGTTTCATAACTGTACAGAATGTGGTGTATTCTTTCTCTCTGTCAGGATCTGATTAGCCAGGCATTAATGGAAGTACTGTCACAGTTTGGGAGGGGTGAGAACCCTCTCCAGGGCTTGGCTCCATGTCGTCCATGCAGTCAGACAACTCCTGACAACTTGGATAGCCCAGGAGTTAGCTCATCAAGTCCAGTACCTCTCAGCCCATTGTTGTCACCTGTAGTGTCTTTGCCCCACAATTCTGTGACTTCTGTGCCTACAGCATCTGATACTCACCAGAACATTCATACTCAGAGCCTTATGTACCTCATGGACTGCTATGCTAGAGTGGCAGTGGAAGAAAGGAATCACCCGAAGGTAAGGACCTGCACTATAGTGCTTCCAGTATCTTGGTTTAGTATCAGTCTCTATTACGGGTGGAGTAATTGACAGTGTGGTGCACTGCTTCAGTAAAGATGAAGGGAATACCCTGCATTGTTTCTACATTACATAGGATGACCCTTAAATATGTGTTGCCAACATTGGATTCCCAAGTGCTACTGCTTCGCTGCAAGTGTTACAAGTAGTCTAGTGATGTTTTGTGTTGAAGATGTATTTTGTTGTTATGCTTCTGCTGGACATGTTTGGCCAAATGTAAACCAGTGAGATGAACACCAACAGAAAAGCTTATGACACATTAATACAGAATATGAGACTGAAGAACTGTTGAAATTGATTCCCTTCCTCTTGCAGACATGCTACAACATTTGTGGACTAGGACTGGTTAGTCTGATCAAGTGTTCTGGAGTGTTTCAGACACTGGAAACCAGTAGGCTAGTGATGAACTGCCACAGCTTTTCATGTGTCTATTCCTTGCATAAATGTGTTTTTACACTCACGATCTTTGCCTGTTGAGCATTTACCATCTTAATGTCATACATATCTTGCATCATGTTCTATATCACCATTTAGTTATTTAGCAACTCTTGTGCGCTACTATGTATGTACCAAATCTCATAATATATGTAGTGCACAAGTGTGGTTAATAAATGGTGATATAGAACATGATGCATGGTATGTGCAACATTAAGGTGATGCTTTTACACCGTCTCATAGGTAAAATTTGTAGGATTTAGGTCTGGTGTTTTTGGTGGCCAGTACATAGGCCTGTGTTTCCTTCTCCAGTATCCTGCGGAATGAGTATTCAGATTTTTTTCATGTTACAGTAGAATTTTTTTAATCTGTCACCCACAGGACTGGACAGTTGCTGGAATATTGAGTATTCTGGGTTATCAGTTAGTACATATTCTGATGTATGTTCTATAGCTAATTTTTGGTTACTGCTGCTGTACTTGGATTGCACTTATACAGCACCTTGTCCATTTGCATTAATTTAGGTTTTTTCAATGTCTGCCCCTTGAAAAGGCCCTCATACTTTCACATGGTGCTATAAACATTCATAATTGGTATTTCTGTTTCTTTATGCTGTAGGTACTTGGTGGTCCAATGTTGTATGTAGCCATAATTACACCAAGGCTTATGCCACTTCCGAGCATCCTAATTATTCAAGTTTCTGAGGAATTGTTACAGTTATGCATTTAATCTTATTTACTCCTCTTGGGATCCTTTGAAGCCATTATAATACCTTGATGAGCTCAGTAAAGCCCAGATATCACAAGTTAAATTAACAGCATCAGTATGTGTACCAGAAGTTACTGACAGCAAAACTTCCAGTCATTGGACTTTTTTCCTCAAGTGCCAAACTATCAGGAATGCTGGATTATCGGTAACCAGATTAAAGGAATTCTGCTGTACAAGTGGAGAGTGTGGGTGCCTGTTGTGCTTATACTGCATTTGTGACAATACTGGTAGTGATATGCCTTTCAGCAATGGTGGCAGTACTGACATAGCTATGTGAGCATTGAAGTTTTCTTTTGCCCTTAAAGGGTTAATAATGATTACACTTTTTATACTGAAATAATTTGACATGACGGTGAAAATGTATTGTTTAATGACAACTAGATATATTGCTTAAGATAGTGCAGAAACCTAATGAAAACTGTTATTTTCTGCAGTATTTGAAGTGTGTTTGGTAAGGTGTTGAATTTCACAATTGTTACTTTGTTACAGAGAAGCAGCATTCCTCCACTGAGTGACGTGCTGGCAGAGATTCGAGCACAGTGTGTGCAATATGCTTCTCTTGTATTACAAGGGCTTCTTAGTGAAGAAGACCTTCCACACACATCCCCACTGTTGGGTCCTGTGCTAATGCTAAATCAGAGTTTACCACGTGGCTTTCTCCCTGAGCTTGTGGCACGCACACATGCCAACCATGAGTTATTTAATAAGGTAGGCAAGTTACTTTCTGCATTTATCTGAATACAAGAGGACTTTGCATGTAAGATCCCCTTCCCCTTCATGATTTTGATTTTTCAGGGAAATATGTGTACAGAACATGTTTAACATCATGTACAGTTATAAGGTGACTCTCCATTTTTTGATGATGCATTAGAAAAAAAAATCGCATTTTATAATGGGATGAATACAGTAGCTGTTTAAAGTTATGCAAGTTGTATTCAATTAAGGTATTCTGTTACTTGTAATATAATGTTGCTGTGTGGTTTATGTGTGCATGACAATTGTTTATTCTTCTGTTCAGGTATTTAGTCCAGTCTTACAGGGGCTCTTCATGACCATGCAGACATCCTCAATTGTAGGAAATGGACATCGACAGCCAATTCAGGCACTTGGTGATCTGGTAGAAATACGATGTGGTCCATCTGGCAATGTCAGACCCATCTGTCAACTTCTTACTCATCAGGTGAGTTGTAATTTTATTTTTTCATGTACTTAGTTATTCTTGGTGCAATTCTTACAGTCAGTTCTGCTGTTATGTGTGTTTCATTAATGTGAATTGGCTGTGACACAATTGATGACTGTGTGAACCCTGTTCATATAATGCAAACTTTTGCATATGTGTGTTAACTCCTAAGTGTGTTTGGTGGCCAGTGTGAAGATACAAGTTTGGATGAGATCCAATTTTTTTCTGATTTGACACTATTTTTACCACATAATTCTCTGTAATGCAAGGTCTCTTAAGAACACAGCCATTGCATTATGGCAGAACTGGCTATATTTTATTACAGCAAGGATATAAATGTTCAGAATGGAACTTTTCTATGTTCAGTTATAGGAATTGCATAAGAGGAACGTGTCTGTGGAGAAAAATCATTCAGAAGTGTTTTACTGTTTTATTTTTGTAACATATTCATAATGAACCCTTTTGTGTTTTATAATGAGGAATTATTGTCTGGTAGTACTTGTTACTTGATAATTTCTGTGCACACTTTTAACTTATTGTTGACTAACTTCACATTCGATATGTGTTTGGCTGCTGTTTCCAAACAAGTGTTTTCTGTCTCTCAAATCATTTGAAGTGTGATAGTTTTTCACTCTGAGATAAACAGATGTCATTGTTATGTTAATATGTTAGCATGCTTTGACATAGAAGCCTTTTTTATACATCAGTGTATGCAATAGAATATCTAGAAATCAATGTAACAGTGCAACAGAAAGAACTTGCTTACAATTAAATGTAGTTGCAAGGGCAAGCAGTACTTGATGGGATTAAAAAATTAGTGACAGGATTTTATTCTAGAATGTTAGTTATACAACAGTAAATAGTATATGTTGTTTTATTGTTTTGCAGTTTTGTGTAATTCTGTGTATAGTAAGCTCTCATCCACCTGCATTTTGTATGCAGTCAGGAAACTAAAATCAGATGTTTTATTACAGTCTAACTTCCAACCAGATGTTGTTACTCAGGCAGTGGGAAGGGAACTTGCCAGGACATCTTTCTTGGGTCCATTTCTGTCTGTGTCAGTATTTGCTGAAGAAGTTGCTGACAAGTTCTTCTCTGGGAACCCAGCAGCTGACAAGTCCTCTACCCAAACTCTTCAGCAGGAACTTGAAAACACTCGAGTAAGTTCATTGTAACACTGTATCACATACAACTCTAGATATTTTTCATGCCACAATTTAAACACTCCATTGTCACTATCATAATATTCATACTTATCCTTCCCCTACATTTCTGCTGGGAAGGATCAGCTTGTAACAAAGCCTACTTTGTTCTTGTCTACTCTCCTGTATGCATCTCTTTCCTTTGTTTTATGTATTTTCTTATTGCCAAATAGTCCTTTGAATTCCCAGTTGTCATATATTTGCCACATTTATTTTAAATTATTTCAGAGGAACTGTATTGTCACCAGTATGTATCAGCTGTACATATTATTGTTTCCTTAACTGTGCCAAACTAGGCTTGTGTTGCTGACTTTCCATCCTCAGATCTTGTTAGTGGTGTTGTTTTAAGATTCCTTCATTTATGAGTTATTAGACTTGTAGTGATGCAGATGCAGTCTCCTCTTCTGAGATGTGGTGCCTTGTCCCAAAATAATAGAGACTGTGTTCTTCATTAATCAATATTTCATGCAACTTTATCTCAGCTGCTTGTAATCTGCTTTCTTCTGGTACTTCATGTGCAAAAATAGGCAAGTAGGCTCTCAGCATATCCCAGTTCACTTAATACTCTCGTGCCCACAAAACTGCCTTGAGTGCAAATACATCTTGTGTCTCCCATTTGATGTACATATTCGCATTGTCTTTGCAATGTCACTGCAAGACCTTTTGCATGCATAGCCTCTTTTCTCTGCTTGTTTCATTTGTAGATCTACATCTATTTTTGGATCCTTTGTTTTGATGTCACATTTTTCAGCCATGCAAATTAAGTGTGAGATTGACTATTTATGACAACCTGTAATGGTTTTGAAGTGGACAGGATGAAACAAATTTTTGAAGTGAACAATAATAATCATAAGCATTTGCTTAATTTCTTTTTCTCTTAATTTTCTTATGACCTTCAGTTTTGTTTTATAACATTGTTTTCATGTATTTAAATTTTATGACTGGAGTGTTTAGAAATATGGAATGGTATGTGGGAAAAATACTGCTTACAGTGAAAACTATACATTGAATTTGTATTTGTTTCTTCAGATTCTCCTCCATAAGATATTCCATGACATTCTAGTTTGCAACAGTGCTCGAGAGGCAGCACTGTCATATCTAGCAGCTGTCTTGCGTACTAATGAGAAGCGTGCTCAGATTCAAGTGGATGAGCGGTCCTTAGCAGGAGATGGCTTCATGCTGAATGTTCTGTCCATTATGCAGTTCTTGGCTGTAAAGGTGAGGGTTTCACTCAAATATATGTTTGCTGTACCATAGGTGGAATTAGATTTTTCATGTGCTGTTTTAGTGACTATAACACCCTATCCTATAAGAAAAATATTTAATAAACATAAAAATTTACATTTCTAATTTGTGGGGTTTGATAAATCCTATACATGAGTTCAGTAAGGTGCCTATGTCTTTATGGCTTGTATTCAAATTTTGTACCTGCTACCTGAATCTTAAATTTGATATCTGCTGCCTAAATTTGAAAATAGTACCTGAGGATTTTACCATTGAAATTAAACATGAAGGTGGACTTGTTTACACTTTGTTTGGTTTTCATGTTTGATGTTGTCCATGGTCTTGGTTTTTCTCAATCATGACATCTTGGAATCCGGATCTTTTTCTGTCGTCAGTTGTAATATTCTGGTACTGTCTAATGATTCTGATCAGTAGATACAAACAGTGGATAGAATAATACATTTTGAAGTCTTTAAACATATTAAATTTATTTGGAATGGGGAAGGATTGTCTTAACAGTGGAAATTCAGTCAATGTATACATTTACAAGATTTATAAGAAGGCTTATTAAACAGATTGTTGTAACTGCCAGGACATATCACTGCTATTAGCTGCATACAGAATTTTATGCAGCCTTGTTCAATCAAGGTTAATTCCGTATGTGGACAAATTTATTGAGGTCCATCAGTATGGATTTCAATGTAACAGATCAACTACTAGTCATATATTTTGCATTTGTTAAATACTAGAGGAAACATGGGGATGCAGTGGTGCTGTAAAGCAGTATAATTTGATTGTTATGATTACCAGGAACACAGTGGGATGCAACGTGTAAGGGTACATATTTTGATGACTGGACTTGCAGCTTTTAACCCTTCAGCGTGGAGTGACGAGCACTGCTCGTCATAGTGAAAACATTACCTGTCGTGGAGTGACGAGCACTGCTCGTCATAGCGAAAACATTACCTGTCGTGGAGTGACGAGCACTGCTCGTCATGCTGCACGCTGTCACTCATTCGTCTATATCTCGACAACATAGGGGGCAAATGTAATTGGGCTGCTTTGTGCTTGTTCATGAAAGAGCTGGCTCTCTTATGGTATGGGAGACAGTTGCTAGAAATTATTTCTTCATTTTTTCTCTGCTCTCGAAGTTTGGGTTTTCTTTTTGCAGTCCCTAGTTTCATAGATGGTTTTATGTGTCCCTCTAACAGTGAAATAAAACAGGAAACGAATGTTATCGCTATCCTCACATTATGAATGTTATCGCCATCCTCAAGTAACTGAGTTATGTAGCTTTGAAATAGTGTGTGACATCACCCTCATATATCAACAGACTGTTTGTTTCTTCACCGCTGTTTTCGGGTCTGGATTTTGTTTGAAGCTGCAATCTGTTGCAATGATGGTGTCAAGTAGGAAGGGTTTGTTGGAGGATGAGATTGAACGAAGTTTGCTACAGGAACTTACAGCTTCTGATCAGAATAGTTGTAGTGACAATGGTGACTCAAGTGGGACCAATGATTTGACTGTAGTTGAGGTAATTGGTTCGGACTGTAGTGATAATGAAAGTGAAGATGTGCAATGTGCTACTGCATCCAGTGCACCTGCTGCTTCGAGTGCTACATTTATGTGGGAGGACATGACGAATTATGTAGGGCAAAGGGAACAGTTTGTTGATAACTATGGGCCTCAAAATGAAGCCCAAAATGAAACTCATTGTGCTAAAGTGTTCAAAATGTTTTTTGATGACGTGTTGATAACTATGGGCCTCAAAATGAAGCCCAAAATGAAACTCATTGTGCTAAAGTGTTCAAAATGTTTTTTGATGACGAACGAACTGGTGGAACTAATAGCGCGCGAAACAGACACTTATCCAGCACAAAAAATACAAACCAGAAGTTTCAGTCCATTGCGTTCCAAAATGCGGGACTGGAAACCTGTCACTAAAGACGAAATGTATGTTGTGTTAGCACTTTTCATGCTGATGGGAATAATACAGAAGCCCGCACTACATTCATATTTAAAAAAAATTATATTTTGGCCTATGGATCGATATGAATCAGTCTGCAATTTTATGCATTTCAACAACAATGATCATATAGGAACATACCGTACCAGGGACCATCTAAACTTTTCAAAATCTATTCAGTCCTGTCCATCTCAACACATAGTTTCAGAATTTGTACTTACCTGGGCAGAACATTGCAATAGATGAGTCACTAACACTATGGAGAGGAAGACTTTCTTTCAGACAGTATATTCCCCTAAAGTTTTCCAAATTTGGAATCAAGTCATATGAACTATGTGAGTCCAGTTCGGGGTACTTGTGGTCCTTTATAATTTATACTGACAAAGACACTGTGTTCCAGACCGCAATTCACTTAAGGTGACACAAACAAAACAGCAACAATTGTGTTGTCACTTGTGGAACCATTGCTGAAAAAGGGTCGCATGTTGTGGATGGACAATTTTTATAACTCACCAGCTCTGGCTCAAAGGCTAAAGTCCTTGAAAACTGTGTTGGAACCCTGTGTCTTAGTAGGAAAGACATTCCACAAAGAATGAAAGAGAAGAAGCTAAAGAAAGGAGAACTGGTAGCTCAACATTCAGGACCGTTGTGTGTTCTGAAATGGAAAGACAAAAAAAAAATGACAATGATTTCAACTTACCATGGAGAGGAAACAAGAATGAAGCTAACAAAATGTAGACAGGAAAAGCAAAAGCCTGTATCAGTTCTAGATTACAACGAAAACATGGGTGGAGTTGATCTAAAAGACCAACTCCTTCGACCCTATCTTTTGAAAAGAAAGAAAATAAATAAATGGTACATAAATCTGTTTAGGAGATTATTCAGTATTACAGTTCTAAATTGTTTGGTAATATGCCACGCAAATTCAGGACAGACCAAAATAGACCATTTTAAATTCAGAGTAGAACTGGTACAGGCACTACTTACTGAACATGGAAGTGAAAGTGTCAGGAAATTTCAAGGCCATCATTCCGCACACAAAAATGTGCTGCGACTTCTTGAAAGACATTTTCCGGAAAGAATACCACCAACAGAAAAAAAGGCCAGGCCAACAAAGTGGTGTGTAGTGTGTTACAAAAACAATAGAAGGAAGGAGACAGTGTTTTGGTGCCCCGAATGTGAAGCAGCCCTATGTGTTGAGGAATGTTTCAAGGCATTTCACACCAAGTTAAATTTTTAAGGTAAGATTTGATTGGACATTCGAAAAGCTTAGACATTCCTAAATATTTTGTTTCAAGTTTCATCGAAATCCAACCAATATTAACAAAACTACATTATTTTGAATAGACTCCTGCACAATTTAGCTCAAAATTTAAATACCCCATAGAAAAACCTTCCCACATCACAGTATTACCTGGGTTTTAAGTGCCCCCACGCTGAAGTGTTAATATATTGTATCTTACAGTGGATTTCACTAGTGCTTTCAACTTTCTTCGTGTGTCAGTTCTAAAATTACACTGTTTGAAATTAAACTCATTATGTTCTGTTTTTGCGCTTCGTCTATTTAGAATGCTTATATTTTATGACATTGGTGTGTGTACCTAAAGGACAGGAAATTTTTGACTCTCACTTCTTGTGGTTTAGGTTAAGTTGGATAAAGTTGATATGTTATGTGCATTTCTTGTGTTTCAGGTCAAGTTAGATAAAGTGGATGTGTTCTATCCATTTCACCCATGTAGTTTGGTAGATATAAAGAATGATACGAGACTGAAATTTACGTCACAAGAAGCAGCTACATGGCTTGATGATCTCAGTGAGTGATTGAAAGATTTTAAATGTTTCATGACCATGTATTGAAGAAAAATACAACCAACAGTTGCATATGCAGATATATAAATTTATTATATTATATAGCCTTCTGCATTCTTTTGGCCACCTATTGTGGCCATCTTCAGTGCCACAATAGGTGGATGAAACATGTAGGAGGCTATGTTGTTTATAATATATTAAATGTACAATATCTGCATATGTATTTGTTGGTCATATATCTCATAGTGACTGAAAGATGTTTATAATCTTTCCCAGCGATTAACCCTTTCATGCCAGAATTAAATGCCTGGGGCACTCTAAAAAGGACAGAAATTTTAGTGGCCACCATTCTTGTGCAGTACTGTACTTTGGCTGAATGGGTTAATTCTTCTCCCTGTTTTCTGAAGGTTAGATGTCTATGGCATGTTATTAATGTTGGCAGTGGTATGGGATGGAAGTAGTTTTCACCCATCTTTGCCTTTTTTAATTATGTATCATTTCATGAATTTTCAATATTTGAGTAACACATGTTAGTTAATCAGTACTTCCAGATAGTCAAAAGGAGTCACCCATTTTTCCAGCCATTTAGATTATGAATGTTTCTGTAATTGTTAAATCGAAGGCTGATGATGATACAAAATAATGGATTTTAATTATACAGTTCTGTGCTTGAGAATAGTAAAGTATTATAGATATCCCAATGCAGCGTATGTAATAATACTGATGAGCCATGATCCCATGGTCAGTACTATGCAAGGCTTGAGTGGAGGTCTAAGATTTTATTCCTGCAAGACATTGCTTATTTTTATCTTTGTTGTGACATCCAGAAATTCTTAGTTGTTACCCATTCTGTAGTGCAGGGAGTGCATCTGGGTTAGGGTTGACCACTGAGGATGCTTTATCATATTGTAATTTGTATTTTCCTTCATGGCATGAAGGTTAAGTGCAAGAATAGTGTTCCTATTTACCTTTAGTGAATCTGGTGAATGACGACGGGAAGGGGAAAGGCATTTGTTAGCCAGGGCTTCTAAAATGTGTTACTATTTGAGAAAATTTATCTTGTAGACAATTTTTTTTTTTTGCACTGGCTGTGTAGACCTCCAGTGTGTGAAGGTCTCCACCTTTGTCCACCTGAAACAGATTTTGGACTGCCTATAAATCACTGAAGATCTAGTTTCTATTCCAAAAGAAGTCATCACCCACCTGAAACAAGATGACTCTGTGTTAGTTGTTCTTAGAAAATCAAAGTATGAGAAGTAAAAAAAAAAACTGCTCCCTTTCTTGCTGTTGTAGTCTGCATTTCATAAACACACTTTTTATTTTTAATAAAATAATGTCTGTGTGTGTGTGTGTGTGTGTGTGTGTATATATATATATATATATATATATCAGAACTGTTTCCTAATAGACATGTGCAGACTAATGGTATTTGACAATGAAGTGAGTTTTGGTTATTTGTCATACTGATGAGTTTTATTTGCAGATCGTTCCACAGTTCACAAGTGGAAAGAGCCAAAATTCCCAACACATTGCTGGTTCCTTACACTTCATTGCCATCATCTGGCACTTTTACCAGCTTGTCACAAATATCAGCGTCGACTTCGTGCTCTGAGGGATCTACAGAAGTTGGTAAGTACATTTACTGAACTTGTGTAATGTAAGTGTGGGCCAGTGACTTGCTATGGGCTGGACAGTCTGGGGATTGAATCCTGATGGGGGCAAGATTTTCAGCACTTGTCCAGATTGATTACACGGCCCACCCAGCCTCCTATACAATTGGTACCGGGTCCTTCCCAGTGTTAAAGTGGCTGGGGCATGGCATTGACCATCCACCCCCATCTTGCACCAAGGTTAAAGAAAGAGTAGAGCTATACCTGTACTCCCCTCTGGGCCTTCATGGCCTGTTGTAAGGTGAACTTTAACTTTACTTTGCATAATGTAAAGTTGTATTTCATTTCATACAGTTGGGTCACTCGTTTTCACTGGAGAGGTTGCTTTAATAAAGTGGCTGACCTACAAGAACAGTATTCGCCATTTCTGCAGTGAAAGCTCGGTGAAATTGAATAGGTGATAAGGTTTTATTTGTTATGAATTTTCATTACACTGGCCATATTAGAAATTCCAGAATGACAGTTACAAACGAATTATAACATCCAGATTTTTTTCTATGAAGCCTGTTTTAGTAATTATTTCTCAGTAATTTTTATTGCATTTCACTACTGTCCAGTACATTGTTTGGATCTTCTTTCTTGGACATTATAAAGTGCCAGAGAATTCAATTTTCCCCTGTAAGTATCATTCCAACAATGCCGCATTTTCATTTGTTCACCTGTTAGCAACACTGTATGATCTTAGCAGAAGACCCTTATTAAATAATGAAATTAAAAGAAACACACAAGTTTGTGTGTGTGTGTATGAATTCTGTGCTCAGTCCTAATATATGCAACTCGAAATTTTCAGAAACTTTTGTGGGGTTTATTGTGATAGGTTGATGAAATGCAAGCAACAGAAGCCCAGTGGAAAGAAATGCACTTTGCTGCACGCAACAAAGAACTTCTTAAGCGGTGGAAGCAGCAGATAAAGAAACTGAATCGCAGTAAAGCATGTGCAGATGCTGGACTCCTGGATGAGGCATTACTCCGACGATCATTGCAGTTCTACACATCTGTTTCAGAGTTCCTTTTAGGACTGTTGGTTCAGCAGCCCTCTGGTGCTACACCACCTTCCTTACCTCTTCCTCCAGATGCTCCAGCCATCTTCTCAGCATTACCTGAGTGGTATGTTGAGGATATTGCGGAATTCCTGCTCTTTGTTCTGCAGTAAGTAATTTTTATTTTTTAATTTAATAATTGGCAATGTGCAAGAGAATCTGTGCATTTTTGATACCTGTGTGTCATCAACAGTATCAGAAGATTGTCATTGTCATGTTAGCTGGTGCAGAAAAAGTGTGGGTTTTTGAACTGCAGAAGTTATGTCTAATGTGACGTCATTTATAATGATGTTTATGTTATTGTGACAGTAATATAGCAGAATATCATGGATTTTACTTGCAGGGAATTGTTTCTAGGATATATGTACATTCAACCCCTGATATACCAGGGTGCTGATAAGTCCTTAGCCCGACCAGGAATGAAACAAGCTCGGAAGCATGTCAGGGATGCGCGCGATTTCAACAACATGGAGATGCGAGCTGTCATCAAGTTTTTTTTTTCCCCTTGCAAGGCAAGGCGCTGAAGGAAATTCACGCCATTTTGACAGAAACATTAGCTTGTTTCCTTCCTGGTTGGGCTAAGGACTTATCAGCACCCCTGTAGTTCCACTATAGCACCACCTTAACTTAACACCCACGTAAGTCAGCACTGTACAGATGTCTTATTATAAACTCTTCTAGTGATCATTGTATTTGACACTGGTGTTTTTGGTTGACTTACTATACATTCAAACAGTTCCTCAACTCATAGCCTCAACTTCATGTTGCCTCCCCTTTGCCCTGCTTGCTTGCACCCTCAAGTTTCAGGTTATCAGTTCTAGACTGTTCCAAAGACATTTTGGAGAATGTATTGGTCAACAGAGTACACCAAGGCAATACTGCAGCTATTAAGTCACTGTCAGACAAACACAACATTACATTACAGTTTTTAATCATCCTAGCTCTGTATGTTACTAGTGAATTAAGGGAAAAAGGGCTGTATTAAGTATTAGTGAAAAGAAAGAGACTAATTTCCAGTAATGTCTAAGCAGAATACAGCCAACTGTTTTCATTATTAGGGGACAAACCTATCAGTTGTCATTGTATTGGTGAAAAGAATAAGCAGGTAAGTCTAGCAAGTGCTAACATTAAAACGGTGAAGGGTGCAACACACAGAACACTGGAGGAAGCATTAGTAATATGGGTAGGGTACTTCAGTGCTAAAACTTTTAGAGCTAGATTGAGATTCTTACCCTTTGTTGCTGAAAGATGACTTTAATCAACACACAGTGTGATGCTGAGAAAACGAACGTCACCTAGTCATTTGCCAAGCACCTGCAGATTAATTGCTGGCCATTTAAATCCCCAGCTTTTTGCACAGAGCACAGGGCATTTAATTCTGGCACCAAAGGGTTCAGGAAAGAGCAAAGATGCTGTGCATGTACTGCAATGTTCTACTAATCGCTCTTATTTTTAATTGAAATTTTTTGTCATTTTAAATAAGCTTTAGAAATATAAAAAAGTTAGAGTATTTCACTTTACCACTAACTTCCATGTAACACCACATATTGGGTGAACAAACAGTGACACTATATTGGGGGTTGACTGTATATATATATATGTATATGCTTGTGTATGGTACTTGTAGTACCCTTCCCATGTATTTATGCAGGTTTGGAAAGTGTTCTAATAATAAGCTAGCCAACACATCAGTCAATGTGATTGCAGGTTCACTCCTGGAGTAGTGGCTGACTGCACAGAGGATTCTCTCATCACATGGCTTTTAGTCGCTGTGTGTTCTCCCCACTGCATCAAGAACCCCTACATGGTGGCAAAGATGATCGAAGTTTTATTTGTGATTAACCCAGGAATTCAGTCTCGTACTGAGCAGCTGCATGCTCGTGTGATGGCACATCCTATCTCAGAGTTGCACCTCCCATCATGCCTCATGAAGTTCTACACAGGTTAGAAGAGACAAAAAACACAGTGTTATGCATGATCATGAGGGTGACAAAACGTTGGGGAGGATATTTAAAAGGAGGTATATTTTTCCCCACAACATCTCTGAATGCTTAGAAGTTACTTGTGTTGTTTGCCTTATTCCAATTGTTACCTTAATACCATACATTTCTCCACTTGGAATTTGCTAATTTTTAGTTGAAGTATTTTTTCAGGTTTTATGTATATTTCATTGTAACAAAATGTCTTGCATTCTGATCTTTTCTGAACCTTTGTGGATAATTTTAACCCTCACTTCTCAAGTTTTTCCCTAAAGATTACAATGTTTGAGTTTCTGTAACAAATGAGAGAATGCTTTGAAAACAGTTTGGTCATCATATATTAATTTTTGCTTACTGCTGAGTTTCAACATTTGGCATGTACTTAACATATCATATGTAAGAAAATATTATTCTGCCATGCAGTTTCAGGTTAAGCATTATTTAGCAACCAGACTTTTCTAGGCTTGTTTACATCTATGTGGAGAACCTATTAAAGTTACTCTGTTCATCTGTCTGTCCATATGCATGTAACAGTTTTACAACAAGCAAATGGGTGTTTATGCAATTTAATACTGGATAATTTTATGAAAAGTAATTGAGGCATTTCAGTTTTGGTAAAATTCATAAGGGAGAGTTCACATAAAGACCAATCTGCTTTTCTGTGTGTGTATCTAGCATAACTTGCTGAACTTTATTGGAGTATTGTATTTTTGTTCATGCTTGGAGAAATGTACGAGGGTGATTCAAAAAGTAAAGGCAAAATACATTTAACGGCTGTAATACAAGTAACTGTGAGCAATTTTACATATTATTTTTCTACATAGTCCCCTTGCAACACAATGCATTTGT
>Ga0123355_10008633_pt1 | contig 15397 bp, 12 predicted proteins | sample TergutEmb28metaG_3_FD_89872 | JGI IMG/M metagenome (GOLD analysis project Ga0123355, IMG submission 89872) | Embiratermes neotenicus P1 segment gut microbial communities from Petit-Saut dam, French Guiana - Emb289 P1 | ecosystem: Host-associated > Arthropoda: Insects > Digestive system > Gut ... | reverse complement strand
TGGCCAAATATTATTTCCAACAAAGATCTATGGAAAGCAACATGTCAAGAAGATATAAACTTAGAAATAAGAAAAAGAAAATTTAGATGGATTGGTCACACATTAAGAAAAGAGGATGGAGAGATATCAAAAGCTGCCCTATTTCGGAACCCTCAGGGAAACAGGAAGAGAGGAAGACCGAGAAACAGCTGGAGAAGATCGGTAATTAAGGAAGCGGGTAGAAGCTGGAATGAACTAAGGTTCTTAGCAGCCGATAGACAGAAGTGGAAAGGACTCATAGACAACCTATGTTCGTAGAAGGAATGATGGACTATATTATTATTATTATTATTATTATTATTATTATTATTATTATTATTATTATTATAATAATATGTATTTTCCTACAAGAATACAGAATAACCAAGGTAGAGCATTTAACAGGATTTTTGTAGACAACTCAAGATTAAATTATTTTATTGTATCTCCCATGGCTGCCGGTCCCAGTGGCCATGCGGTCTAAATTGTAGGTCTACGGCCGTTCACCTGCTGGGATCGTGGGTTCGAATCCACCCGGGGGCATGGACGTTTGTCTGTTGTGAGTGTTGTATGTGTTGTCAGGTAGGGGTCTGTGTGACGAGCTGACCCCTTGTCCAGGGAAACTGTACCAACTGTGGTGCATCGTTGTGTGTAACTTCGAAACCTCATGAATGAGGAACCAGAATAAAGCAGGCTGAACCATTGGGCAACGCCTGCAGCAAATAGATAACATAGCAGTTTAGGTCAGAATAAAATACCTAATTAGTCTCCTAGGACTAGGTGGTATCATGAATGAGAGAGAGAGAAAAACTCTTACATGGCCAGTGGTTGAATGGATGAAGATGCTCTGTATCTCATATTAAAAGAACATATATACGCATGTAAATGTTACTTGTTTGACACATAGAACAAGACGTGAATTATGACACAACAACAAATTTTAACAGTTATTAAAGAATGAAACTTGGGAATGAATTTATGTAAATGATGATAATGGTATTTTTAATGTGTTTATGAATATTTTTTTTGGAATATTTCTGAAGAGAGTTTCCCTGTTAAATTATTATACAAATTTTTATGTCACAAAAAAAGGCTGAAATACAGTGGGCATAAAGATATCTTGCAGACATAAAAGGAGCTTATATGCTCATAGCAGAAGGTGTAGTGTCATATTATAATTGATACTGTTAAGTTTTGAGAAAAGTGATAAGACAGGTAAAATACAATATTATAGTTGATTGTTAGCTTCGTCAGATAATAACAACGTGGAATATTATTAAAGATGGGACAGATAAACTACATATCTCAGAGCAGATGCCTTCAATATTTATAAATTATGAATGGTAGTAAATCCAGAAGAGGCGGCTGAGGCTTTCAATATATATATTTTTAGTTATAAATTGTAGTTTAAATCTATAGTGTTTAGGCAACCTCTTCTGTTTCATTTTTAAGGAATTTGTATCCAAGTAGTTTCTCTAATATGGAAATAAACCCAATAACAGAAGTGGCAATAATAGGCATAATTACTTCCTTAAAATCTAAAAATTCATCAGGTTACGATGAAGTATCAAGTAAAATTATAAAATTTTGTGGACTGCAGATTAGTAGATCATTATGTTACGTTTGTAATAAATATATTTGTGTGGGTATTTTTAATAAGGCTGAAAAATGCTGCACACTAGATGCATGCCATGTTTGTGCTATATACACATGTATTTATAGTGTAGTGTAGACTAGACGCTGCTGTGCTTCTGCACTCATCTGTGCTGCTCTTCACAAAAATCACATTACAAAGCAGTTTTTGACCTCACCCACAACAATTTTCCCTGATTATCTTAAATATGCTATAGTAAAGCCTGCACATAAAAAGGGTGATAAGCCCAGTATGATGTATTCTAGCCCTGTTACACCATGGAGAACAATTTCCAAGGTATTTGAGACATGTGTATCATAGATTAAATAATAATTTACAAGTTCGTAATATTTGGGTTGCTGAGCACTTTGGATTTAGGTAGGGGCTGTCAACTTATATTGCAGCTTACAACATACTTAAACACTGGATAAAAAATGCACATTAAAGGAATTGTTTGTGATTTGGCTAAGGCATTTGTTTGTGTGAACCATGTGAGCCTGTTATTAAAATTACAACATTGTGGTTTGAGGAGTAAATGTAGAATGGTTAAATCCCACTTATCCAATAGGAAGCAAAGGGTGGTGTGAACAATTGGTAATGCTTATAGTTACCCCTGTAGTTGGGAAACTGTGGGCCGTGGAGGTCCCTGAGGGATCAGTTTTAGGGCCAATGCTTTTCATAGCATGTATAAATGATTTACCTTTTTAAGCTCATGGTTCTGTGCATCGTAATTCAATGTGAATAAAAGTCCAACAGATGCAACAGTATGCCTATATTTATTTACTGCAAAGCTACTCTACATGTTTCGGGTGTCACAACACCCATCATCAGGAGTATTACAAACTGTACCCGCAGCCTCCGGTACAGGTAATATTGTAAAATGCAAGGATTAGCTACTTGTACCGCCACTCCCCTCCAATGTGGTCTGATCGGGACTGGTTAGTGCACTAACCAGTCCCGATCAGACCACAATGGAGGGGAGTAGCGGTACCAGTAGCTAATCCTTGCATTTTACAATATGACCTGTACCGGAGGCTGCGGGTACAGTTTGTAATACTCCTGATGATGGGTGTTGTGACACCCGAAACATGTAGAGTAGCTTTGCAGTAAATAAATATCTGCATACTGTTGCATCTGTTGGACTTTTGTTCACATTAAATGATTTACCATTTGAAATTAATGCTATTTCAGATCTTATAGTGTTTACTGATGACACTGATGTCAGAATTTCTAAAAATAATTGTGATGATTTTAAGCAGATGTCAAATCTTTTTCTGTTCAATATATGTGAATGGTTTGATGCTAATCAGTTGGTTCCAAATGTGAACAAAAATGTAGTAAACTTTACAACTACTAATTTATTTCATTTTACATTGGCTGTTGGATGCAGACAAACTGATAAAAGAAATGGCTAGCATAAAATTTCATGGTATAAAAATCAATAATCACCTTAGTTGGAAAATTCATATAGAGTATGTAATTCCTAAACTGAGTGGTGTAGGTTTTGCAGTTAGGAGGCTGTTTCATGTTTTGAACATACGTTGATACACTCTGGATCATATGCTTTGCAAACTTTCATTTTGTAATCAAATATGGAATAATTTGGGGGGATATTTAGCTAATACAGATCGGGTGTTTATATTGCAAAAAAGGGTAATAAAAATTAAGGCTACCATTGGATGTCTATCCGCAAAAGTTGGCACTAACTTCGCCTACCGGCGGCGGCCGCTCTGTCGGTATAGTTCGCTCGCGGACTAAAGCCACGGAGTTTAGTTTTTAGTTTTTATTGGATGTAGAAGGTTATTTAAGAAATTAGGTATCTTACCCATTCCATGTCATTATATATTCTCATTGATGATGCTTGTTGTGGTTAAGCTGGAGGATTTGTGGACTAACTTCTCAGTACACGGTGCAGATACAAGGAACAAGGCTCAGCCTCTGAGGCCTGTTGCCAATCTGGCATGCTTTCAAAAGTTGTTTTTTATGCTGGTATAAAGATACCTAGCAGTATTTCAATTTTCAGAAATGATACATTACATTTTAAAGTAACATTGCAAAGATCACATTATTCATTCTTGTAATTTACTTGCTGATTTTCTCATGCATAGATAGGATATTTGTCGTAATTGTAACTTGTAACCTGTAATTTGTATTTTCTGGGTTCCGTTTATGTAAGATATTTGAAAATGGATTATGATTTTTGTGTGACTTTTTAAAATATGTGTTCTGTTTTTGTTATGTACATTGATTTAGTGTGTGCTGTTATTTGTATTGGTGCAGTGTACTATTGTGACTTCTTTCATATCTGGCTGTCTTATGACAGGTTTCTGGATCTATGAAGGTTATGTGTGCGTGTGTATGTATGTGTGTGTTTGTGTGTGTCTGTGTGTAGGTAGTGGCCATGGTCAGTACACTAAAAGAAGGGCAGTAGTTTGGTGAATGTGTGTTGTGAACATCGAACTGGGGGCACCAGATGCTGGTTGCTACCAGGTTGCAATCGTTTGATGTTGATTTTCTTAGCAGGCAGTGAATTTAGGTGTGTATTATAATTGTGTTGCCATGTTCATTCATAACTGTGACTGTAATTATACTGGCAGTTCTGATGTAAGGTGTTTATGATGTGTGTTGGAACCTGTTCATTGATACTGGTAAAGTAACGTGCTAAACACTTGTAGGTTTTTTAACAAATGTTGAAAAATGACATCAGGGTAAACACATTTAGTGCTTACCTGTCATGTTCGCACAAAAGAAGATAGCATTTATGTTTAACCTGATGTTGATCATCAGGATACTTGTAACGTTCACATATTGACCCAAGTACTTTTTATCTGCCTTCCTTGTGAAGAAGTGAAAGACTTTCATATGTTTCTTTAGAATGCATTGAGTGAGCAAATTTGAACAGAAGTGTGTTTGCCACTGTTGTGAAGAAGAATGCCTTTCAGGTGTCTCAGGTTGGAATCAGTAGGGACCTTTATTGATATGGTCAATAAGTTTCAGCGTCTAGTCTGGTTATTATTCCGGCAGTTATGTTGTCTAAACCAATAATTGAGAATGTTCCTGGGAAGAGGAAGGAAAATTTCTTGTCAAGATTTCCATACCAATAAAATGAGGATCCTGCAGATAGCATTTTAAATTTGTATGCAAAACTCCACAATTTCTGCAGATTGCACAATGCTGAAGATATTTTGTTTCCTCAGCTTCAAGATGGTGTATAAACCCAAGAGTTTTTGCAAAATATGCCAGATGTTCTCAGACTGCAGCCTGTGCTAGAGAAATTAAAATGAATGAACTATCACATTTGTTGTTTGCTTGAGTTGAAATGGCAATACCCTTCCCTCAGCAAGCTTTCACGTGCAGTAAAAACAAGCAATAAGATGATGGAACAGAATTGGTGACTGTACCTTTTCATCTTCCATTTATTACCTTCTGAAGTGAATGGCCACTGAACTGAACTAACTCATAGAACTGTTAGTATGATGTTGGAATCAAGTATAAAAGGCCATTGCTGATTTTTAGTTGTTGCAAGTTCTGCGGGTAATTTTTAAGAACAGATTAGTCAAGACTAGAACTGTTGTAAATTGCGAATATTGTATATATGTATCACATTGCAACATGTTCCATATGGTGGAAGCAGTAGATTCCATCACCGTTTTGAAAAGCAATGAGAAACTTTGCTATCCACGCTCCCTAAGACTTGGTGGCAACAATATCAGTGCTGAACAAAATGTTTTTCCATATGAATTTGTTATGGGATGATATCAGAGGGTCAGTGTGTACACATGTGGTGGCAGTAGAAAAGTGGGTAAAAAGTGGCATAATGTGGCATGCATACAGTTGGTGTTTCATGTTTTGAGTAATTACACATTTTAACAGTTTGTTTTTTCTGCCATTTGTTAGGTATGGCAGTAAAACTGTTCTTAATTAGAGTGGCTGAGAACTAATTGGCTGGGGTCAAGTAGCTGATGTTGCAGTATATCCACATGCACAGTAAAGACTGTTTACCTCAATAGAAATTAAAGGACAGTATTCTATAGAAATATGTGTTTAGACACCACAAATAATTATTATTGTCTCTTTCAGGACTTTGGCAGGTATTTTGAGTTCGACACATTCGTCAGAACTGTAAATTTTTGTACCTAGGATTCATTCAAGCCACGTTCTTGAATCGCCCCACGGATCACCGTATGTGTTGACCCTGTTCTAAAGTTGTAAACAACTCTGCACTGTCTTGCAACAATAGAACCAAGAAGTATAATTCAGGGATTTGAAGGAATACATATTTCTGTGATGGCAAGCCTGGTGAGTGTTCTTCATATAGTAAATTATTTTGCCATCCTGATACCTGTTTGTCTGGGTATTTATATGGCCACAGAAGACAAAGGGCTGCACAAAAGATTGAAAATTGTTGAAGTGCAAGGGTCACTGAAGTACTCCCCAGGATGTATTCAATTCTGACCATTGAAACCAAATATTGTGAGAAGGTTATGTTTATTATCATTTTCCACCTTATAAGTTTTGTATAAATGGTCGTGTGCTTTGAAGTGGATGAATATTGTCATACTGGGGCTTTCAGTGGATGTGACAGTGTGTAATGCAATGAAAGAGTAATGTGTTATTTTTTCTGATTATTATTGTGATAGCTTTGTGGTTGTAACCTTGTTGGTGCTGTTACACCTTAAGCTTAAACAGTAAAACAAAATTATCATTCCCCCATTTTTACATGCCAGCAAACAGCAGGACAACTATGGTTAATCATTTTTGTTGTATTTAATTTTCTGATACATTATGTTGAGCAAAACTGAGCATGGTTTTAAACTGGCTGTATATCAAGTGCATATATTGGGTGTTACGTCTTGTGGCACAGTGACCCACATCTGTAGTGGTCCAATTTTTATGTCTCATTGTTCCAGTGTGGAATTAGTTATTTTACGTAATGTGTCCTGTTTTGTATGTGCATGAGAATTGTAAGAAATTTATTATCTGACAGAATTATTATCTGTAATGTTACAGGAGAGCATGAACGAAATAAAAGTAGAAAATGATACGGAAATTGTGAGTGAGGGATATTTCTTTCTTATGAAAACTGATCAAGAGGACATGCGACCAACATTTTCTGGGCAGAAGTCTCAATCTGAGGTGAATTTGTTTATGGATGAAGTTGTGGGTGTTTGTGCATGTGTATGTGTGTGCTTTTTTCTGCAGGTCATTTACAATATCATTGTCATTTCTGACAGTTCACATAATTATTTTGTTTGAATAAACAAACTGTTTTTACTTGTGGAACATGTACAAAGAAATGTAATTTGTTTGTCAGTCTCCCATTGTGTTCCACTCCTGTGAGATCGGGGACAATACATGGTGTGAACTGGACAGCATATATGTACTCATCTTTGTGTACTGTGTGATGTGTTACTTGTGAGACCAAGGGACAAGAAATACTTTCGGAAGCCAGTAAAACCAGGGTTGTTAGAAGTGTAAATTATATAAGACTGACCTTCAGTAACAACACTGTGTATTCTGTTTTGTAGAGTGAGAGAACACAAGCATGATTGATAATGTGTTGATTTTGCAGAATTGTATGAATGTGCTGAAAGTTGAGCCAAGTTCATGTAGTGAGACATATCTAACATCATCTCACAATGAAAATCAAGTTGTAGGTATAAAAGTTGAGGACTGTTCAGTTGAAGAAGAGGAGGAGGAGGAGGGGGATCCTTTGCCAATACCATTTGCACCAATGAATCAATATGATGTGAGTTTTGTGTGCATTGATTGTTAAGCATATTTTAAGTGTATTTAGACTTGCATAATCTGTGTCTCCCAGTTCCATCTGTCTGTCAGTCAGTCTGTTGACTGGACAGAACTGCACTATGATGAATGCATTTTGGGACTTGCCATAATATCTCTAGCAGAATTGTATTTTATGTCACAGAGCTTGTGGATCATCACCTCTGTTCTGTTTTAGGCAGTTAATACCTCTGTCATAGTGACCACTCTTCAGTGTTCATTGTTAGGAGTGTTCGCAAGATAGTGACAAGCAGTATTAGCTTCGTCATGTCTGTCTGTCCATGCATCTGCACGGAACAGCTCGGATGCCACTGGAGAGATTGTCGTGATATTTGATATTTGGGTATTTTTTGAAAATGTGTGGTTAGGAATTCAAGTTTCATTAAAATATGGCAGGAATAATGGGTACTATACATGAAGACTGATGCATATTTTTGATAATTTCTCATTGAATTTTTCTCAGAATAAGAAGTGTTTCAGGCAAAAGATGTAGGAAAAATCATAACACACATTTTGTATTCAATAACTTTTTTTTTCAGAAATCATGCAGTTAATGATGTAATGTGGAAAAATACTGTAGAACCAGATGGGCAACAGATGGCAATATGGCACATGCATATTCTGTTTTGTAGAGAGCACAAGCATGATTGATAATGATATGTTGATTTTACAGAACTGCATGGATTTTCTGAAAGTTAAACTAGGTTCGTGTAGTGAGACATGTCTATCATCATCTCACAATGAAAATGAAGTTGTAGATATAAAAGATGAGGACTGTTCAGTTGGAGAAGGGGAGGAGGAGGATCCTCTGCCAATACCATTTGCACCAATGAATCCTGAATATGATGTGAGTTTTGTGTGCATTGATTGTTAAGCATATTTTAAGTGTATTTAGACTTGCATAATCTGTGTCTCCCAGTTCCATCTGTCTGTCAGCCAGTCAGTTAGTCTGTTGACTGGACAGAACTGCACTATGATGAATGCATTTTGGGATTTCTTACCATAATATCTCGGGCAGGATTGTATTTTATATCACAGAGCTTGTGGATCATCGCCTCTATTCTGTTTTAGGTCAATTTTATTGCATTCATCCATTCATACTGGACCTGCGTGTGACCTCTTTATAATGGCAGTGTAATGTAACATGTCTGGGACACCAGGATATGTAGGTCTTGGAGGCATTGAGGCAGTTAATACCTCTGTCATAGTGACCACTCTTCAGTGTTCATTGTTAGGAGTGTTCGCAAGATAGTGACAAGCAGTTATTAGCTTTGTCATGTCTGTCTGTCCATCCATCTGCACGGAATAGCTTGGCTGCCACTGGAGAGATTGTCGTGATATTTGATATTTGGGTATTTTTCAAAAATGTATGGTTAGGAATTCAAGTTTCATTAAAATATGGCAGGATTAATGGGTACTATACATGAAGACTGATGCATATTTTTGATAATTTCTCACTGAATTTTTCTCAGAATAAGAAATGTTTCAGGCAAAAGATGTAGGAAAAATCAAAACACACATTTTATATCCAATAACTTTTTTTTCCCCCAGAAATCATGCAGTTAATGATGTAATGTGGAAAAATACTGTAGAACCAGACAGGCAACAGATGGCAATATGGCACATGCATATTGAATGCTGGATACCTAAGGCTACAGAAACACACTCAGAACATATAATACTTATTGCTTTACCACTGCAAAAGTGATTACAGAAATATACCTCATTTTTAGGTTACACATATATCTCCAGATTTGTTTACTTTTTTTTTGGGGGGGGGGGCTTTAGAACCACCTTCTGTTAATCTCTATTTGACATTAGCAAAGGGTCTGTGTAAATACCTGAGGTTACAAGCTGTTGGAGATAAAACCATTGATACATGCATTCAGGTTTTGTCATCTGTCCCGTCTGTCACAGTGAAGTCGTAATTTTGACTGCATGTCATCCATACCTGTTGATACATGGCCGTCTTTCATACATGAACACAGCCACTTTGGCATCCCTTGTGTACACACTTTTGTTTGTTGCATGTTGTAATCTTTAATCTGCTTATTTGCACTTCAGGGGAGTGACTGGTATTGCAGAACTCTGCTAGTGAGTACTTTTGTTCACACACTGTTTGTCAACACTGAAAACCCAGTCTTTGTCCAGGTCTACAGAATATGGAAACTCTGAAGCAATCTCCAAGACTTCATTTGTTATTTCTTTGTGTAAACACCTAGCAACACACTGCACAATTAGGTTATTCTTGCATATAACGAATTGAATGTTTGTTGTAAAACTGTTTGATTTCATGTAGAGCTGAGTAGAGGCTGTAGGGGTAAGAGGAAGGAAAAGCATCAATTGACTAGGTTACAATAATTGTCTGAAATCAGTGGAGAGTTTGTTTCTGATCAGTTTGCTTGTAATTGCTTTGTTTGCAAGATGCAATGTGATGAGGCTTCACCAGCAAAACGGCCTCGCCTGCTCCCTGTGAACCAAGTACGTGGAAATGTTATGGTTTCGGACAGCGACGAGGCGGAAAATAATACATCTGATACAGAGGATGAAGAGATGGAGCCACACTCACTGTCGCGAAGATCTCCCAGTTCAGAGCCTTCATCCAGCGTGGATCATTCCACCAGCACCTCTGAAGATGAGGATACTGTTGGGAATGTGGCAGGTCATCAGCCACAACCCACGCCGTGGACACTGCCCCCTTACCGTCAAAGGCGTGTAGTGCACACCTTTACGGGAGCTCCCAAAGGGAAAAGCAGTGAAGCAGCACACATCACTAGAGAGTCCACTCCGCTTAGCGTTCTGATGCTCTTCTTTGCGGAAATTGTTACTTTGCTGGTTGTGGAGACCAATCGCTACTACTATGAGTACTTAGTTAATAATGACAAGGAACTGTCTTCTCAGCGTTACGTGACTGAAGGGGAAATGTTTGTGTTTCTGGCTCTGACGTTACAAATGGGACATACTATTCAAGGAAGACTGGAGGACTACTGGACAAAATTGGAGCAGCTTTGCTGTCCATTCTACGGACAAATGATGGTACGGGCTAGATATTATCATATACTCCGCTTTCTACATTTCAGGGACAATAACAGGAACAGAGTTGACAGGACAGATGACAATGATGACAAACTATGGAAAATACGAGACTTATTTGAAATTCTAAGGACAAACTTTTCAAAATATTACAACCCTTCTGAACACTTGGCAGTAGATGAAGTCACAGTGAAATTCAAGGGAAGGACAGTTTTCAAACCGTACATCCTGCAGAAACACAAACATTTCGGCATCAAGTTGTACAAACTGTGTGACTCCACTGGTTACACTTACGACATGGATGTATACGTTCATAAGGACAGACAGCGGACAGCACAACACTTGACGGCAACACACACCACAGTGACAAATCTGACAAGGAGAATAGAAGGAGATGGTTATAAACTGTACATGGACAGCTTCTTCTCCTCCCCTGACCTATTTGATGACTTGGCTGAGAAAAACATTTACTGTTGTGGGACTGTTAGACTACATAGAAAGGGCATGCCCAAGGACCTAAAACCCAAGACACTGAGACTGAAACGGGGGGACATTCGAGTAAGGACCAGGGGTGACTTAACAGCTGTGGTGTGGAGGGACAAGAGAGACATGTGCTTCCTGACAAACATGCACGATCCACCCAGAGAGGGCAATTATCGTGATGAACATGGGAACGCGATAAAGCCGGCAATTGTGGCAGATTATAACCGTCACATGGGCTATGCCGACAAGGCAGATAGGATGGCCAATAACTATACGGCCAGCCGTCGAACATGGAAGTGGACAAAGAAGCTCTTTTTCCATCTGTTAGACCTGGCTATTCTCAACAGTTATATCCTTCTATCTTCGTGTGGTGGGAAGAAAATCTCACACAGAGATTTTCGACTCACCCTTGTCAGAGAGATGCTGGCATTGGCTGGGCACGAGCCTCAACCATCCATGCCTGTAGGGAGACCGGCCCCTGCTTCTAGTAACATCGGAAGACTAGACACACGTCATGGTAAGCACTGGCCGGGTCGTAATCCCACGAAACGGCGATGTCGTGTGTGTTCAGCGAGGGGCATGAAGCGAACAGTGATGTATAAATGCATCGAGTGTGATGTGGCGCTTTGTGTGGATCGAAACTGTTTTGCGGATTACCACACAAAGGACAGCTTGTAAGTCATCTTTTCGTCCTTCCTGCCTGCAATCAGCTGAAGCCTCGACCTCAAGGTAAGTAAAAGTACATGGATATTTGCCTACTTGTAAGAACATACCTTCAGTGTTATGCAATAAGTATATTTATGGCATTTTTAAAGCATTTTGAGCAGTGTTCTTCCCCCAACAAAGTAACATTTATTTCACAAATTCATCCTCTTGGTTCTAGAAATAGTAACTTTTTTGTAAAGCATGCGCAAAATTTAAATACCCACACAGAGAAATTTGGTGAGCTGGGACTTACAGTAGGGATTTAACTCGGCATTTAAAGGGTTAATTGATTGCCCACTGCATTCTGTCGCATGCAGACATTTTTACCCTGATATTTTAAGATGAGTTGTAACCTTGTCATGAGGCACTGACATTTTCCATGTATATAACTTGCTGTCTTTTAATGCTTCTGTTTAGTGGGACCACTTTATTAAGCCTCTTAGCAAAATATATATGGCATACCTGTTACATGTGTTCGTAGAGTCTGAGCAGTAAATGCATTGTAAAGTCAGTACCACCTCTGCTACCACAAGCGCTTACTGGGCGTGTTCCTTCTATTATTATTTTTATATCCTGACTGGTTTTTTGTTTTGTTTTATTCTTCAGATATACCATACCACTCTATTTTGTTAGTTATTGATTTAGATTCCAGTGCATTAACTGTTCCCCCTGGCTTGGTATTTGCCATGTATACATAAAAATCTCATCACTGCTGGTATTTTATCTGTCTGTGTTTTTGTTAGATGCATTGAATGTGGGCATATTTGTTTGAGTACAGAAATTACTTACGATGTCCTTAACACAAGGAATTCTAAAAAAAGTGAGGTAACAAAGTCACTGGGCCCCATGCTGCTGACTGAACTGTTTAGTGGTTGTGGCATTGTGGCTGGTAAGTTATGGACCACTCTGCCTAGTCCCAATCTTGCACCCAGTGATCTACAACAGTTGCTGACATTAAGCAATTGGTCTGCTTACAGACACCTGACACCAGTAATTTGTATGCCAGGATACAACTCTTGGTGCTATAGTGGGACAAATGCGTAGATATAAGTGGTGAGTTAAATCTGCTATCGATGTGCGATGTTTAGACCTCGGTCATTATGAGCTTTTAGGCATCCTGTCTTTGTTACTTTGTTTTTTGAAACTCCTTTTTCCTTGTTTTAAAATTTGTATTACCATGTTTTGAAATTTATGTAATATTTTCCTCATTTCTTTACCAGTGTAGTCTGGAGGAGCCTGGAATCGTGCATGTAGAGAAGCTGCTATACTACTGTGATGTGTGTCATCAAATGTTTCCTCTTCAATTGACGCTAGACTCTCATCCATGCCTACGTAGTGCACAGCAGTTACATGCATGTGATGTGTGTAGTAAATCATTCAGTAGTAGGAGTGTTCTGAAGACATTTGTGCATGCATAATACAAAGTTTCCATATTCCTGTGGTTACGTAAAATGCCGTTTGATCGTTAGGATGTTCTGAAGAGACGTCAACACAAATGTAAGGGTCAGCGTCCATATCGCTGTGATGTGTGTACTAAGTCTTTCAGTAACAAGTGTAATCTGAAGATGCATCATCTAATACAATTGGGGACTGTCCATATAAATGTGATGCATGTAGTATGTCATTCGATGATAAGGGTACCCTGAAAAAACATAAAGTGACACATAGCTGGGAGCATCTATTTTCCTGTGATGTGTGTAATAAGAGATTTATTCATAAAATGTGTGTCTCTACATAGTGTAGAGCAAACACATCACTATGCTGGGGAGCGTTCATTTCACTGTGATATGCATAGGAAGTCATTAAGCCATAGGTGTGTTGTGTAAAGACATCAAAACTTACTAAGTGGTGAGAAGCCATTGAAATGTGATGTGTGTATTAAATTGTTCATCAGTGGGGGTATTTGAAAACATAAATTGGTGCATAGTGGGACACCAACTACTTGGACTGAAGCAAGATTTGAGGTTTCACCAGTGTTGATGTTGCGTCTTCCTTTGGAATGTCAGGAATCAATAACCATACTACTGGGCTTAACAATTCAGAAGCTCTGAATCCTCATGGTGAATGAAGTTTGTCATGGTTTATCTCAGTTCCTTCATTTCAGTATCGTCTGAAATTCATATGCTTTCCATTGCTGTAATATTTCCACATGTTTAAACTTTGTGATCTGTGATGGTGAGAGACATATTAATATATTGGAAGGACTGTTCATAGTCCTGTGTGAAAGAATGATGCGGAAATATTGTGGGCATGTTTCAATTCAACATCTTTCTGATGCACATTTTGTAGACTTGTAAACTGTGTGGGAATGAACTAGCATTCACTGTGGGAATGTTGTGATATTTTTTGGTATTAATGAAAGCTTGTTTTTGTCTGTGTTCATTGATTTGTACAGCCTGATGATGGCTTGTAAAAGCCACAACATGTAGCTGTTGTTAAATATAAGTTGTGTTGGACAGAGGATTTATTGGTGTAGAACCTGACATGACTGGCTGAATTTATATTATACAATTAATGCATCCCCAAACACTATTCCTAACTTAAATTGTGTGCTGTTCCCTAATATTTAAGTTCAATGAAATGTTCATCTCACTCTTAGTTTAGTCCAACTTGTTTGTTTTACATAGTTAAGTTGTCTTCCCATGTATATTAGTTTACCTCAGCAGTCTGTTCATTTAAGTGTTCTGACAAAAATAGCGTGTTTTATTCCCAGCATTCCGATACACGGTATGTTCCCTGCCTATCTTTCTTCCTAGTTAATAGTGTCATGTTAGTTTTGTCCCCACATCAGCATTTTGCCATATGACAGAAGACTTTGTATTTCATCTGCCATGGCAGAGCTGCTAAGCTTTATTATGTTACTTAAGGGAGGGAATGAGAAACTATGTTTATTTTGATTTGTCACGGCATTTAGGATGAGCTGGGTTAGTGTAGTTGGTAGAGGGACTTGACTATGGGCTGTACAGTCTGGGGTTCAAATCTCTGCAGGGGCAGAAAATTTTTCTCTTCTGTAAAATGTGCAGACTGCCTCTGGGGGTCACCCAGCATCCAATTTAATGGGTACTGGGATTCCTTCCTGGGGGTGAAGCAGTCAGGGTGTGAAGTTAACCACTCATCATCATGGATAAGAATGAGCAGAGCCATACCTGTACTGCTTCATGGTGTGGACAGGGAAGTCCTTACCGTTGCTGTGACATTTAGTCTAATAGGCTAAGATTCTTTAATTTAACTACATTTACAGAGACAAGTGCAAATATCTCAGACACATATACACTATTTTCCGTACAGCTTCAGCTGTGCACCACACACACAACTTGGGCAAAAAAATGTTTGTTATTTAGAACTCAAGTTGTGCAGTGTGCTTTGCTTTTTACATAATAAAATATTTTACAAAAATTATGTACAGATCTCAGTACATTATTATGTGAATTTCTGCTTGTGCAATTTTCATGCTGCTGTTACAGCATTTATTTTGTATTTGTGGAATAGCATAGTTTTAGGGAGTGGGCTATGGAATGGGTAACTGAGAAACTGTGGTTTGATTCCCATGTGGTAAGACATTTGCATCTGTGCAATACCTAGATGAGGTGTGAGGTACACTGAACATCTTGCTGGATAGGTGGACTGTGGGTACCTTTGTCAAGTACCTTAGAAAGAATCGTTATTAATGAGATAGGCCTGCAATTTGTCATACTAATTTGATCTGTCTTGTAAAGTGGTTTTAGTACTGCAATTTTAAGA
>Ga0123355_10008631_pt1 | contig 15397 bp, 9 predicted proteins | sample TergutEmb28metaG_3_FD_89872 | JGI IMG/M metagenome (GOLD analysis project Ga0123355, IMG submission 89872) | Embiratermes neotenicus P1 segment gut microbial communities from Petit-Saut dam, French Guiana - Emb289 P1 | ecosystem: Host-associated > Arthropoda: Insects > Digestive system > Gut ... | reverse complement strand
GGGGGGGGGGGGGGGGGGGGGGGGGGGGGGGGGGGAAGGGCTTGGGTGGAGAGATTATTCTATTAAGCGAATTACCGTTGCTGGAACTAGAGTTTAAACGCTCGGAGTGACGCACAATGAAGGGTAACGTGACAGTCGAATGGTTCTTTAACGTCATCACCTACAAACAGCACAGTGATTGCTATACAGTAGACCTCCACTTATCCGGACGCTGGTTATCCGGACTGCCAATTGTCCGGTTCGGCTCGGCTTGGCCCTTCGGGTACATTTTCTTACTGTCGTTGTACTACAGCTTTGTACGGCTCAAAATTTATCCTCAGTTGTCCAATACATGTAAGGAATTGTGTATTAATGTTTTATTCGTACGTGAATAAATATGTTGCCTAAAATAGCCGTTTTTAGAAATCTTTTCCACTTCAAACTGCCAGAGTAACCTATTTCCAAAGAAAACTCCAATTATCCGGATTTTCTGCATGCCCGAATGGCTCGCTGTCCCAATTAATCCGGATAAGTGGAGTTCTAGTGTATTTTACTACGCAGTTTAACATTCTTAATCTTTCCATTTTTCTAACACGATGTGTTGGTTTGGTATGTTCCTTGCAATAAATGCCGATAATTTGCCTATAGAGCATGAACTGACGTGCGGGCGCAGTTTGTTTTCTGCCAGGTATGAATTCAGTTTTATGTAAAAATTATATCAGTTTAAGGCTTAGATATTTGTTTCTCCTCAGCCGCTTCGAATGAGTATTCTAAATTCATTTCAGATGCTCACACTGTCTCCTCTGCTGCACGCTCAAAACAATCCGTTTCACAGCACTTTTTCGTCTTCGCTTCACTTCACTTCACTTTTTACTTTTTTTTCCCAAACTACCTTTACTAGCAGAACGAGCGGGCTTTGACTGGTAACACTGGGAGCCGTAACATTGTTTCTCTGTTTCCATGTAATCACTGTAGTGGCTGTCACTAATTCCAGTCCCTCTGCCGGTCATTCTGGGAGGGTTTTAGAAGATTGCTTTGAATGTGAATACCTCTGTTGTTATTGCCGTAAATTTAAGTGCAGGTGAAATGAGGAATTTTGGTTCATTGAAATTATAAATGGACTTAAACGTATTATTATAAATTCTAGTTAACATAACAGGACTCTGAGCTATCTACATTGTTTGCAGCGACATTGCGGCAGTTCACTGCATCTTTACCGAGCTGTCAGAAACATGTGAACATCTGCTGTGTGTTTCAACTCTGAATTTGGAGCCAGTATCTTACCGCCAAACGTAGCTACTGTTACCTGAATACTGGTCGTAGCATCCATGACGACCGATCTCCAAATATCTGGCACTCCAGATTGCGTAACCACCATTACACCTGTAAGCATCAGAATTCTTCCTGTGTTTCGCCCCGCGACGTTTAGTACAGTGAAGTGGTTCATTGTGAGTTCGGACTACTTAAAAATGGATTGGGATTTTTTCTGTAAAAAGCTTGACACTGTCTTTTTTGCGTCTTTATATCGTCCTTGATAACGGTTACAGTTTCTGGGATATGACACCGTTTTGACTGGTAATTTCAGCAACTTTCGGAGGATCCTGCACTCCCCATCTTCAGCATAGTCGAATAATAACACTTTGAAACCTTTTGTGCACTTAGGCTGAATTCTGGGAAATAGACTTTCTGATCAAGGGCTTTAGTCCATTATGGTTACGTGATTCTAACGTGAGACGCCGGGTTTAACACTGCTTGTGTTAAGAACATGAACACAGAATTATTGTATGACTTAGGGTTCTGTGCAGCGAAATTGAGGGTTTTGACTGCAGGAGCACAAGGATCGTGTGTTATAATTCTGCTCGTTACAGTGACGTATTTTCGCAACTTTTTATTTCGTGCCGTCCTGTACGGGCAGACGCCATGCTATATTGCCGGACCGTGGGAACAGGTGTACGAAAAATGCTGTTAATGTTCTTACATACGATATTTAGAGTTGAAGTCTGAGAAGTATTTGAAAGCTAAAGAGTAACCAGTGGCGAAAACGTTAAAGGAAGAAACGCTTCAGAGACCTGTGGGTGCATGGGGGGATAATATTAAAACGAATCTTAAGGAAGTGATAAGCAGTGCTTATATGTAATAGTTTTTCTCAGCACAGCAGCTGTTGTGGGAGGGTTTTGTCGTATTACACCTGCGTTCGACATGAATTTATAGGTCCTTTTTCCTTTCCAGTTTGACTTCTTTCGGAAAAGAATTTTTAAGTGCCTATCTCAAGCTTCTTAGCGGGCATCGCATCGTCTGAAAATAGGCCTATTTCTCGTGCCCTGAAATATTAGTAGTTGGTTTTCGAAAAATCCACTTTGATTCTTGTATAGAAAGTGATCTCTTCTTCAGTTAATTCCGCACACAATGTTATCGATAAATGTAACATAAAGGCTGGAATGTGTTCCTTCTAAACATGCGCGTTCTTTGATATTGCGCGAAGGTATTTCATTACGTCATATGAAGGGAACTTCGTGAATTACGAAATACATTGCGGTTTTTGTAACACCATTACACCGGCATCTGGTGCTTAGTATTTAATTTTTTGCGTCACTGAACCTGTAATTCGAAAATTTTCGACTATTCGGCATATATTTCTTTTATATGACACTGTTGACGCGGGATAGGGAAAGTCGCCTGTTATGGGGAGGTATTTTAAAACCAGCTATTAAGCTTAGGAAAAACTTTTCAAAACACAAGCATAACTTTATTTTATTAATGAATAGACATTTGTTACATAAACATCGTAAATTAGGCAAAGAAAAACGTGTGTGAAATTCGTTCCCCTAAAGGCTTCATATCCCCTAATTAGGCGCACATCTGTTCCTAATTTGGGGAGGTGAATAATTTACGCAGAAAGCGCAAAGAATAGTTAAAGAATATACAGAAATACAAATACAAAGGTTACAAACTAAGAACAAAACAGTGTTTACCCCTGACAAGGCTCACAAACAAAATCTCCTTCCATATCAGCCCAAAGTGGGTGCGCCCATCTGAAACATTTCGCACATCGTATCCAGTCTTCTCCACTGTAGTCTTAAGAGAAACGACCGGCGCAGTACAGTGCAGACAATCAGCGTCTTGTTCTTCTTCCGCCTAATCGTCATCGAAAGGAACAGCTAGATCGTGTCCGAATCTGATGGAATGTCAGACGGTGTTCGATCTCGGCAAACCCTTCTCTTCCGTCTTTTTGAAGGACCAAGAAGAGCGTTCGACGCAAGCCGATTGGTTTTGGATTTAGTGGCCTGTTTGGCTTTCTTTTTCTGAGTTGCCCCAACAAATTCTCTGTAACGTGAACTCGATATTTTCTTTACTGTTCCACCACGAGGATTTGGCTGTAGGTTCAGGACTGGCACAAGGCTGATATGTGATGCTCGGAGAGTTTCAGCAGAAGTGAACGGTGGAAACTAACAGAAATGAATAATGTCTGATCGCTGGTCTTTGCCCAAGCAGGACGGTTCACAGGAGCAGCATCTGTGTCCTCTGAGGCTAGAGGGAAATCGTGTGGTCTGAAAATGTTCTTGTCACAAGGAAAACGGCATGTCGCCCAGAAGCCATTAGCCGCTATCTCGCCTGTTGCAGCTCGCTTGTATGCATTGCCGAATTGTTCGCCAGTTTGGTATAAGATGACGACTCGCCCTGGGTTTGAACGGAGCTATTTTTTAATTTCTTGGCAGTATAATGTTTTCTGGGGCCCCATGAAAGCCTTATCTAAGACTTGCATTTTGTGGCTAGTGTGTGGTGGGAGGCAAATGGTGTCAACATGATTCTCTCGATGTAAAGTAATGATCTCCATATTCCTTGTGTGTGAATATGTGCCCGTCCAGTACGAAGATACAAGGATCTTATTTTGTCGGTTTCGTATGTTTGATGAAATGAAGAAACCACTGGGTGAAAATCTCGCTCTGTATCCACTCCGAGAAATGGCACGCGTGGATTGATCCAGGTGGTGTGCCATTCATCAGTTCTTGTTTCATATATTTTATTGGAAATACAAGTAACGGAGGAATTAGGTGTACAGTTGGACTCATACAAGTGACGACTGTCACAAGAGATCCCTGATCTGCGGATCGAACAGAAGATACCTGACGCTTGCTTTTCAATTCTAATACTTTCGTGTATTTGTGCTGTAGAGTAGTGACGCCGGTTTCGTCACGATTGTAACGTCTTGCAGGATTATGCAGAATGGTGTATGTAGCGGGTTCGTAGATTTAAAAAAAACTAAGTAGGGGTTGTAACTAAAATTTCTTAATGACGATGAAGGAAAATTTTCAACCACTTCCATTTTTTTTTTTTTCATTTCTCTTGCAAAATTGATTTTTAATTCCGTTTTTTACAGCAAGTTGGTAAGCGAGACACATGACGTCTGTCATTGTCAAGCCAAAAAACTTTCTTTCCAGCAAAAGACATTACTCAACCAGATCATTTTCTGCTTCACAAGGAAGAACTCGCTTCCTACCCAGTTCTGTTTTTATTGTTTCACTTGAGCTTTCCTGCTGGTCTTTGACGTAACGCTCTGGTGTGGTACGTTGCAAAATCTGGACGCTTTGTAGTTGCTCATTTCCTTGTTCCTCAGAGCCGCAGTAGCTGCCGTCATCCTTTCGGGGTCCCATTTTTTCCTTTCAGCCATCTGTAATATTATATAACCCAGAAGGAATAATTCACAAGGTTCCGACTTCGTAATATGGGGAGCCCCATATTAGGTTATTCATACCTCCCCATAATAGGCGAAAACAGGTGCTCGAGATAAAGGGTGAATAAAACAGAAGGACCTAAAATTGTACCTATGAAACATAGCAAGGGTTTAAGATTACACTAACAGAGAACTGATCACTAAACTAATTCAGAAAACTAGCTTACCTGCAACTGCTCATGAGTCACAGTTTAGGGATAAGCAAAAATTTCACGGCGCACCAAAACAAGGACACCCAGTCAGTACCGAAGTCTTTAGCAACTGACCGTTTATAATGTGATTACAATTAATAATATCATCAGCTTAATGATTTATATTCTTAAGCGTAGATTGCAGCACCTCCTGGTATGAAATAGGCGACTTTCCCCTACTTTTTACAAAGCTCCTTGGTGACGTAACATTCCGGTACCCAAGAGCCCATCTCATCAAGTTAATGTGTTGACACGAACGGACAACCGCCCATTATTTGGGCGAATTTGGACGTATTCGCGAGACGTCACATAAGAGATGTACTTGAGAGACAGAGCTTTATTTTGCAACCAAGCCAGCTTATCATAATGTTATTAAAAGCGGACTTACGCCACATGGGTACGACAGGAACCATCGGTAAGCTTCACGCAGAAGCCCAAAAAGTTTATCTACGCTACTTGTACATACAGTACAACAGCCTGCAATTCGCAAACTCCCTTAACGGTCAGCACTCTGTGAATCGTAGGAAGATTGAGCGATCGTATCGCTTAACAGCCCAGACAAGATGACGAAACCGCGTCCGAATTGCCATGCTTGGAAAACACGTAAGAGAAACGCCCTGTATGTGTGGAATGCGTTAATGTGTTTGAGCGTGACATGTTTTGGGGCTGTTTTGAACATGGTAATGAACCTGCATGTTCTGTACAGGCGAATAATTTGTTGTTTAGATGAGCGACAGTCAGATAATGAAGGAAGATTGTTCACGGTGGCAGTTCGCTATTAAAGTCCATCAGAACTGGTTAACCTGTCTGATGCCGGCTAACGTTAAGTGGTCGCCACTAAGTGCGCCACATACACAGCTGTGCGCCCACGTGTGTGCCCATTCACTGACACCTGTGAGGGGCTGCTGAAGCAACGTGATCCTGTTGAAATGAATCATAGCCTGAACTTTCAAGTCATACTGAACCATGAAGCGACTACGTATATAAACTGTAATTTTAACGCATTATCTTAATACACATGAGCATGGATCATTTTACGTAACGGTTCACACATATTTCTGTCTTTCATGACCCCACCATCTATCCTACATAAATATAATTACTGACATACTAAGTGGAAGAAGTAAAACACTAACCTAGCGATATTGTGACAGATTGCAGCATTGTCGTAGCGAAAATTGATGTCATGAATTGTCCCTACATACAGTATCTCAGTGAAAGTATCGTAAAAAGTACTAATGAACAATACATTATCACGTTATGCCTATGATAGATTTGATATGAATTGTTGTGAATTGCGGATTGCTGGATTATAGCAGACGAGCATATTGCCCAAGAATGTATAGGTCGGAAAAGTTGCATAATTATATATGTTGGTATTAGTGCAGGTATTCATACACGCGCGCGCGCACGCACGCACACACACACACACGCACTCTCTCTCTCTCACAAATACATCCATACGTTGCTTTCCCTTATATTTCTCATATGTTTTTAGAGTGTTGCTATATCCGTTTTACATTTTCCCCATTTCCCGGACCGTAACATGCACCCTTTCTTTGGGAAGCACGGTATAAAGGTATAAACTTCGCCTGCGTCCTACAGTCCGTAGGCGAGTCAGTATGATCTTCAAAACAAATGAGATTCCAGCTTTCGCTGGAGGGAGGGAAAGAAAGTTTTTTTTTTTGTTTCTCGTACTGCTTTTCCTTTAGCACACTGTGATAGGACTACATAACAGAGTAACACAATTTAGTGATTTTGGTGTTTCTCTTGTTTTTAACTGTTTGTTGTTCATCCTAATCACGCTTATTAATAATATATCAATGGTTTGTACAGTGCATCAACTAATTGTACAAAGATATTGCTTTTAGTATTGGAATGCTATTCTTAGCATAGTTACTTGGGTTGGTGGTCGTAACCAGACTAGGTTTGTACAGGAGTTTCTTTAAAATGTGACCGAATCATCTTTATGCAATCTGCCTTACAAACATGTTAGATAAGTGAAGATGTTTACTGAACTGACAGGCATGTAATTATAATGACAACCGTTATACCAAACATACAGTTGTTTGTAATATGTTGATGGAGTAATACCTACAGCAATGCTGTTTTTATTACAGGTTATCAACTATATACTGCTAACAAGCAATATAAACACACCGAATTTTATCTGTTTTTAACGATACCATAATTTGATATTTTATGACCATAGGTTGCGCTTAAGATGTTAACTGTGACATTGGGTGGTTGGAATTTTACATTTAGTGCGTTTGTTTGTATATTGTGTGTACGCATTCTTGTGTGACACCCTGTTGATGGTTGCAGAAGCGACCGAAAAATGTTAGTGAATAGTAAAATACAAATATATAAAAAATATTTCACCGATGAACATTTGTTAGTGTTGTACATAAGTGTGAAATATTGTTTAATGCAGGATATGGAACGTATAAAGGATGGGTAAACTTCTTCGTTATCTCTTTGTCTTGTTCGCTGCATGTTCACACAATTGCCAGTGGTTTGAATGGCCAAGAAATGAAGAATAAACGGAATAAGGATGAGACCAATACCATCTCTGATTATGTTTGCACAGCCCCAGCTCAGATGGGATCTTAATCAGCAATAGTACCAAATTAAAAACAAAGCTTAGTCCATAAAACTTATCTTATTTTAAAATGTGCCAACGATGTGAAATTTCCCGTGTGTAAAGGAAATTAAAAAGAAACTTGTTGAACTGTTAATCGTTTTTACAATACTTATGTGGGCCACTTTTAACACAATGGGACATTTCGTAATACAAGCACATATACGAGCGTTCGCTAAGCAGTAATGCCTCGTACGTTTGGTATGGAAATGGGTGTGTGTATTTGAATCAAACCACAAAACAGTTAACTGTCTTGAACTTTGTTTTCACCACTATACAGTTTGTTATGTCTCCACATAATCACAGTCGCGGTCTACGCAATTTCGCCAATGTTCAAGTAGTGTCGTACATCCTACACGAGACAGAATTGTACGCTTTGACGGACCAAGTTCATCGCCTGACGCATAGTGATGTCCTCCGAGATGTTCCTTGAGTCGGGAAAGCGATGAAAATTTGACGGCACCAACTAACGGTTGTGTGAATGGTGATACAGGACGGTGATATCTGTACAGTTCTGGCACGTGTGTGCGGTCGAGGGGGAGAGTCTGCAACTTGCGAGGGCGAACTCCTGCAAGTCGTGCTGTCAGCTTTTCCAGTGTTTCACAATACCGTTCAGAGTCACTGGGTGTGCCAGTTGGGGTTGTGACTGCACCGTACCTTTAAAAATGTGCCAGGAAATCGTGAAAATGTCTTTGCAACTAGACGCCTCGGTCTTGGATTTTTTAGGTGCTTGTCCTCTGTGACTGAAATCCATTGACTGCTGCCTTGTTTTGAGGCTCAAAATCTTATCTCACGTGACGGCAACGTGGAGAATATGGTGAGCTCCTACTAATGACAGCAAATGGCAGATGGGATTTTACTTGGCATTTAAAGGGTTAATGAGTTCATCACCACGATTCGGGCGAGCCTCGTCGTTTGCAGTTTGAAGCCTTCCGTTCCGTTTGTCACTGCATTTGGGGGAGATCTATTCAAGCTCTCCATCACGAATACATGCAGTCCAACGTCGAACAGTACTGATTTCTACACTTTACTCTCCATAAACAGTTTTCATTTGCCGATTAATGTCGATCGGTGCCATAATTCTTGCAGGCATGTTTCAACGACACGGATTTACTCGCTTACACTCCGCCATGTTTACAAGTAGAATTCAGAGCCTTCTGTCGGTATAAGCGTGAAATTCACCCCGGCGGTGCGGACAAGCCTAAATATCGCAGTTAAATCTGTACGTTTTAATGCGTCTTTTTCTTGAAGAAATAATTTAGGTGTCATTGCTTTTCAGCACCCTTTGTAATTTCTCAAAACATTGTAATATCTTGTCAGAATGAAGAAAAAGGATTGGTACACATGTCGACCGTTACGTAGAAAGATACAAATTTGTGACGTCTTTTCCGGTATGTTTGTATCTTGCATGTAGGATCTAATAACTGGCACTATTTTAGACAAGATATTTGAATGTTGTATTCTTTCTTTTGGTTGATTCCTCGGCGTCTGAATTTTTTATGCCGACGTTTCGGAACACACTGTTCCATCTTCTTAGGCGGCGTAAGCTTACACTGCCTATGAAGATGGAACAATGTGTTCCGAAACGTCGGCATAAAATTCATACGCCGGGGAATCACCCAAGAAAATAATACAACATTCATTACACGGCAAAAGTTTGAAATCAAGGATGATTAAATTTTGCTGTTGATTAGTTGAGACCCAAGTCCTAGATTAGGTCCTCTATTTGTTACTGTTTAGGGAAATGTGTATCTCTGCTTGAACTTGCTTAACAAAACTCGTCACGAGCAGTTAAGCTTACACTTTCCCCTTCTGACAGCGAAACCACAGGTGGTATGGGATTAGACACATCTTCACCGTTTGGAACTGGAGCTGTAGATGAGGGTATACTTCGATACAATATGACGGCAATTAGGGGCAGGGTTCTGTGTACATAACGGAGTTATATCAGCGGCTAAGAGAGCAGTCTATTCCGCACAAGTGTTTGACTAGCACAACGGGATGACGTTGTCCAAATTAGCAGCTAAGAGATTTTATTTTATTTTTTCTTGTAGAGGGAATCGTGTTGTGTTAGAGAATTGAAAGACAACAGTAAAGTTATTCGTTTCAGTTAAACTCAACAATTTTTATTTACCTTACTGGCTACTAGTTTCGGTCACTAGACCGTCATCAGGCCATTCATACATAAAGTTTAAAACAGGTTAAATGTAGTGCACATTAAAATCAACGTCGTATGGGATCCCATAAGACTTACACCAGTGTTGTAAATCTTATGGGATCCCATACGACGTTGAATTTAATGTACACTACATTTAACCTGTTTTACACTTTATGTATGGATGGCCTGATGATGGTCTAATAACCGAAACTAGTAGCCAGTAAGGTAAAGAAAATATTGTTGTGTTTGACTGAAACAAATAAATTCGTTGTCTTTCAATTAAGAGAGTTTAGTTTGTTGCAAGATATGTAAAATGCTAAGAGGTCGCTGATACATTATTATTTTTATTCTGAAAATTCATGCCTCAACTGATGATAAATGTGATGAATGAAATGCGATTTTCTAGGAGGAATTAGAGCTAGCGTTCGATCAGGTTCCTAAGTACGATACGAAAATTCTTTAGGAAGGGCAGATATTTTCAAACCGACAATTGGGAACGAGTGGCGGAGCTCTTACTGATACTACGTCATCCTAGCTTATGTCATCCAGACGTTTTTGTTCCGTCGACTGCAGAGGTGTTGCTGTGAGAGAGGGTGTGTATTATTTTGCCCTGTACATACACTGTGCTCTAAGGATTAGTGTCAAATAAAAAAAATCTGTAGGGATAGATTTAGACAAATTAATCGTTTTGATGAATATGGTGAAATCTTGCTTGATAATACGAAGCGAGAAGGCTTGCTCGCTGCATTGATTGTTTGATACTGGTTCTGGGGTTTTCTTTTTGCTACTACTTCCAAATGCAGTTTAGTATCCATTGGCTGCCAGTATAAAGTGGCTGGAGCTTGGATCTATACGTCCACCCCTCAACATGGCCATTCTTGGAGACCTGTGTTCTCAGTTTTGTTTGAACGCGAAGAGTAAGACTACATGGGGGTTCACTCCGATGTGGCAGAGCCCAAACCAGCAAAATCTGCTGCAGCATGCGCGAAAATAATCTGCGATCAGGAAGCAGAGGTGTATATAAAGCTGCTAGGGGTCGTAAAAATAGTGTTCGAATGTGATTGTCACGTGGGACTGCCGTAGAAGAGTCTGTATTAGGGCGGGGAGTAGAGCGCGCTGTTCTTCGTAGAGGGAGGACATAGCCACCACTTTTCCCACAGACTGTCTCCTAATCTCCGTGCTGGTAACACAATTTAAATACGTAAGCCTATATTTTATGCTTTTAACATAATTTAAATGTTTAAGCCTATATTTTATGCTGCACCGAGCTTTGTCTGAGCTTCTCTGAAGTAGGCAACGGCGCTTTTTTGGACGTAAATGGCACAGTGTCGCCCTTAGAAGCATCGTTGTCGCATCGGCGTGACGTCTGTAGAAGTACTATAAATGCATTTCCCTTGTTAATTAATGCTAACCGCACTCTGGCGAGGAGCAGACTGTGTGGCAAGCGTGGTAATGGAAGTGTGCGGGGGAGTCGACTTGTGGCAAATAATTTTCATATTCTGCGTCGCGGCAGATTTATTTCACTCAAGTTATAATTAATAGCCAAGGTACAACTAGACTCCCAGGAACGGAGTGCAGTTAAGGCATGTTTGTGGCTAATCATGCCAGTTCTCTAATAAGACTCGACGAAGATGAATTATTAACTGAGGCACTGTATAAGACACCTGAGTAGGGCTGTATTGCGATCTCTGAACCCTGAATACTTCAGAAACCAAGATTTAGTACTTATTTTTTTTTACCGTAATATTGATAACAGTTTGAGGCCGAAAGTCGCTTTCCGGTAGTTAGCATTCCGGCATGTAATTCAGGGGAGTCTGGGTTCGAAGTCTGGGACCAGTTTTCCTGACTGAGGTTTATTTCGTTTCCTCATTTCCTCCAGGCAACTGCTGGGGTGGTATCTGAAAATGGGCTCTGACTCTTTCCTTCTTCATCATTGGCGTTTCTTTATGCAATCATCGTGGAATGGACTCTATATTACTGCGGGCTATTTTGAGCAGCCATCACTAATCCGGAAATAAATAACAGTTTTATTAACCTAACATACGAGTGAAATGCCATTGTGGTATTGTAGATACTACATGGACTTACCATACATCCCGGTTTGTTCGGAATTTTCTGGGTCTGAAGCTGCTAACTCGGCGTCCCACCCGGTATTCAATTTTTAAAGAAATAAAAGAAAAAATAAACAAAGTGAATATGAACAGAAGGAGACGTAAAATAAATTTGGTAATGGCTGAATTGGCAACACCGTTCACGTAATTCAAAAACAACACAATTGCAGTTGCTATCCTCAAGCAACTCTAGATACATCATTTTAAATTATCCGTGGCTGTGACTGTTTTAAATTGCAACTCAATCTTTTCATTACTTAACACGTCGAAAAGAAAGTGTATATTTGGGGATGAATCGTAAAAAGAACGTTCGTCTTAAAAACATCGTGACCAAGTTTATAGGCCAAATATGCGAAGTTTTCGTCGGAATTCTCATTTTCTCACAGTGGGCCCTCCGTCATAAAAGTGCAGAACATAAAACTAGTTTGGCGACAGCCACCATTTTGTCAAGACTCTCGTTATTTTAAGAGCGCCGGCCCAGTGGATGAAAACGTGTTAAAAGCTATCAAATAAACAAACATTCCATGGGATACTGGTGTTCACGATCTCAGCTTCAAAACCTGTGACTATTCACGTAAATTAATCTCTCAAGCTCTTTGAACCAAAGTTTTGTCTTGCCAGATCGAAGAGTGAGGCTGTTGTTAATCAGATTATGTCGGTTTCAAGGACCATCGTGAAGAAAAAAACTAAGTCTCTTTTTTTTAGAATCACAGTTGATGTTTCAAACGGGAAAGAACTTAAAACTTCACCATTTATTGTGAGTTACTTACTTCCAGGAAAAAGAATAAAAAACTTTCGATTTTCAGTCACTTTCTGGCAAAACATCCGAAATGTTGAAGACCGTCTGTCGTCTGTTGTTAAAATAGTGAGTTGCCCAGCAATGATCTTGGTTTTTAGGCGCGTTCGCAAAATTGCGAGAAGCGACTCTTAAGTTCGTCGTGTCTGTTAAGTCTGTCTCTCCCGTCCGTCCGTCCGTCCGTTCGCATGGAACACCTCGGCTCCATCTGGGTGGATTTTTATGAAATTTGAAAAATTTTCGGCAATCCACTAAGAAAATCCCGAGTTCCATTAATATGTGACAGGAATAACGGCTGTATTTGTGGCTATATCTCGCTGAATTCTTCTTAGAAATGGTAATGTTTTAGAAAACAAGTTGTTATGGGAATCAAAACACATTTTAATGTTCAGTATTTTTTTCCCCGAAAATCTTACTTTTTGTAAGGCAATGTGGAAAATTGTGGTAGAGTCAGAAAGGCCACATGTGACAATAAAGCCCCCCCCCCCCATGCTGGAACGATACGCGACAGCCGGACGCTCCCCTAGCGTTAGGTCATACGCCAAGTCTCGGGAGGTTTAACGGTCGGTGAAGGAAACGAGAAAAGGATGAACTGTGGTAATAACCTTGATAAAGTCTAACAGTAACTCACCAGCAGATGCTGAAAATGCCCTCTGACCGAATGCACTCAGTAGAACTGCGGAAGACGTTTTTAATTTCTGGAATTCTTCCCCAGAAATTCTTTAAATCTCACGGCGGATGTTGTTTCTGAATTCTGATAGTGTGCGGATTTGTTTTATGCAATTTATCTCTTAAACTTCCCAACTAATGAAAGTCACAAAGTGTTAAATCAGGAGAATAGGGGCCAAAGAAAGCGCTTAATTGCACGGCCATGTAAGCTGTCTCACACTGTTTTCAAACGGGAGTGTAACTTTCGCTGTCGACGGTTACGACTGGCGCATTGAATTATCGGGTTTGTTGCTGGTAAATTCATTTCTGTTGTTCAATGATGTAACAGCAGGCCTCGGCTCAGGTGCAGTGTTAAAGAGCGTCTGATTTAGTGCTGTTGTGTTTCCAATTTGTCTGCTGGAAAGTGGCGCAGAATATTTCTCAGCTCAGGAGACGATGGTTTCGAAAGCGTCTGCACGAAGGGCCAAAAATTTGTTACAACTGCCACCGTAAAAGACAGCGGTAGTTCCGGCTTTGTAGGAACATGGTCAGGTTGCAAGGATACACTCTGGAACGACTTAAAAAAAATTCCGGAGAAGAACTGCAGGTAGTAACAACGTCTTCTGCAGTCATACTGAGTGCATTCGGTCAGGAGGGCAACATTTTCAGCATGTGCTGTAACACTGGTGACTTTCTGAAGGTTACTATAACAGCGATTCCTCTTCTTGTTTACTTCACCGACTGTTCAACTTTCCGAAACGCGGCGTACGACGTAACGTTAGCGGAACGTCGGGTGGGCGCTTGTCGGTCAGGCAAGAAAGAAAACTCTCTACGTAAGAAGGCGCTTGCACCTTGCTTGCCGAATAACGAAGGCAAGACTCAGAATATTTAATACTTATTGCTTTTCCACGGCAACAATGGCTATACGACCGCGCCTCATTGTTACGTTACATGTAAATTGGATTTGTTGCTTGGTGATAACTCCAAAACGAATTTTGGAGGCGTATAACGGAAATGGGAAAATAATTTTTACAACCGATTAAAGAAAATGAGTGGGAATTGGTTCTTGTGGCCACATTGGTCACAGCTGTCTTCGAACTGTGTTTGATAGTTTATCTGTTGGGACAGAAGTCTTGTGTTCAAAATTTATAAGGTTCTTACTTTTGCACCTTGCGTGTGACTCATCTGAAGTTGCTGTGCAAGTTTGTAGACCTTAAGTACAAAAGGGTTCTGAAGCCCAGCGGTATTGGGAGTTTTCATTCCCTTCACCAAATGGGAGAATCCTTCACTTGTATGAAAGACTGAAGTTTTACTTTCTTTCTCAAGAACACTGCCCAATAATGATAAAAACTCTGTGATTGTAAATGTGGGGAAGGTATTTGTTGTTCTTTCGTGACCAGGTTCAGCTGTTTAACGGAACAGTATTAGCTACGGTGAAAGCAAAGGCAAGTTCATCTGACATTAGGTAATCTGTTTAATGGAGTACTGATTGTCGGGGCACTTTGGGTCTCAAACTTTGATATGTGGGAAGCTAAGAATTCCGATTATGAAGAAAAATGTTCTGAAGTTTTCGTTTATTACAAGGTCCACCTAAGGCATTTCGTGTTGTGCAATGCACTTTCTGTTTATCAGGTATTTCTGCTGTTCCTGAAATTGTTGTCAGTAAAGAACAACGTGTGGTCGCAGAAAAGGGGTCAAATGTCTGAATCAACAGTGAAAAATCTAGTGTACTGCAGGCTAAACCCTGAGGTCTGTTTCGCAGGATTTACGGAAAAAAAAGAATGCCAAACCATTCGTGCGAAAGATTCACAATGTCGAGAAATTCGAATTGATGAAACGTAAACCGTGTAATCAGTGATTTTAACTGACAGTTCAATTATAGTCGATAAAGTTAAGCTTTGCGATTTTATCTGTATGTTTATTTCTTCAAGAAATGTAAATAAGTGCAAGTATTTCCCGCTTGGAGGGAAAATAGTTACGGTAAACCTACAGATACGCAACAGATGTAACAGGTGCTGTAGATACACTGTAGTTATTTTGGTTACACAGTATCTGTAACAGGTGCTCTAGATGCACTGTAGGTGTTGTGGATATAGGGTAGCTGTAACAGATGCTGTAGATACACAGCAGGTGTTGTGGAT
>Ga0123355_10008630_pt1 | contig 15398 bp, 9 predicted proteins | sample TergutEmb28metaG_3_FD_89872 | JGI IMG/M metagenome (GOLD analysis project Ga0123355, IMG submission 89872) | Embiratermes neotenicus P1 segment gut microbial communities from Petit-Saut dam, French Guiana - Emb289 P1 | ecosystem: Host-associated > Arthropoda: Insects > Digestive system > Gut ... | reverse complement strand
CATCGTGAGGAGAATGAAGAACGTGTAGCTTTAACCAGTGCTGACATACAGCGAATAACGGCACCTTCACTTTTATAAGAGTATTTTATTTTGTGGAGGGGTTTTGGCCTCCATTCAACTCAGGGTTCGTGATTGTATTGTAACGGCCAGGTCAGATTTCGACTGAATACAGACGGAACTGGCTTCTTCACTCGCAAAGAATGCCACAAAACATTTGAAATCATACCACTACACACCACAAGGAAGGAGAACAATTGGAAGACCGAAGAAGCGTTGGCGCAAGCAGCTGCAACTCCGCAGACGGAACGGGTCAAAGGTTCCAATCCTTGATGATTATGATAATGATGAAGGTGGTAATCCCCTACCGTCCCTTTTCAACCACGACCAGCAGCAGATATTCTGTTCCGTCCAAGTTTCTATAATTGTGAATTACAGTAATGTAGTTATGGAAGACATTCCCTTCGTTTGGCAGAAAACTGAAAGAGAAATGACTTAATTTAATGAGCGCAGCTCTTCATTGCCTTTGATTTCATTATTAGTAAAACATTAACATTTCGGTTTTTATAATCACCATCATCTGTAGCCAGTTAGATTTAAAATACGCATATAAAGAAATAAGCCGGCAGTGGGAATCGAACCAACTTAGTTTGTTTCTGAAGGCTACTGTTAGCACGCGTCCAAGTGACTTAGCTACATAAACAAATATACCGACAGTGGGTCTCGAACAAACGTAGATAATTTCCGGAGGCTACTGCTAGCACGCGTTCAACTGCCTCGGCTGTATAAAGAAATATGACGACAGTGGGACTCGAACAAGCGTAGTTTGTTTCCGAAGCCTACTGCTAGCACGCGTTCAAGTGTCATAGCTACATAAAGAAATATGCCGACTGTGGGTCTCGAAACAATACAGTTTGTTTCCGAAGTCTAATGCTAACACGAGTTCAACTCTCTGGGCTAAGCATGCCGACAGTAAGAACGAACGGTAGGTCGAAACACTCATCCCTAGCAGCACAGCTAGCCAGCCCAACGCCTGGGAAATTTAATGAAGTTTAATTAATATTTTATTTTCTAATTAAGCAAATAAATTTTTGTCTTCTGTTAATATATACGCGGTGAGATGGATTGAAATGAATGGAAGACACAGAAACGCAAAAATTGCACAAAAAAGGGGAAAGAAAAACGACTCAAACTATGATGGAAACTGTACGTCAGGTGACTTCCAGTTCGGGACTAAGAAAATTTCATGCTGATGGATTATTGTTCGACTGAGTGTACACATTGCTGTCTGCGGTCTGTCTGTCGGGAACTGAACTGTAAACATTGCTGTGTGTGATTTCCCCTTCCGTACAAAATTGTGCACAATGCTTTGTGTGGTCTGACTTTCGGTAGTGAACTGTACATATAGATGTGTGTGGTCTGTCTGTCGGTACTGAAATTTACAAATTGCTGTCTGCGATCTGTCTTTCGGTACTGAACAGTAAATATTTCTGTGTGTGGTCAGTCTGTCGGTACTGAATTATACACATTGCTGTGTATGGACGGTCTGTCAATACTGAACTAAACAAATTGCTGTCAGCTGTCTGTCTGTCGGTACTGAAAGGTTCACATTGCTGTGTGTGGCCTGTCAGTCGGCACTGAACTGTACACATTGCTGTGTGTGGTTGGTCTTTCGGTACTGAATAATAAACACGGTTTTCTGCTGTTTCTCTCTCGGTACTGAAATTTATATATTGCTGTCTGCGTTCTGTCTGTCTGTACTGAATTGTACACATTGCTGTCCGTGGTCTGTCTGCCTGTACCGAACTGAACATATTGATGCGTATGGTTTGTCTCTTTCTACTAATTTGGACACATTGTTGTGTGCGGTCTGTCTGTCTGTACTGAACAGAAAACATTGCTGTATTTGGTCTCTTTGCGGTACTGAACTGTACACATTGTTGTGTGTTGTCTGCCTCTCTGTACTGAATTACACATACTGCTATTTGTGGTCGGTCTTTCTGTACTGAAATTTAACACTGTTTTGTGTGGTTTATTCTGTTGGTACTGTCCTGAAAAATTTACCGTGTGTGCTCTTGTTTTTGGTACTGATCTGTACACATTGCTTTGTGTGGTCTCTCTTTCGGTACTGAACTATCCACATTGATGTGTGTGTCTGTCTGAGTCTACTTAGTTGTAAATAATATTGTGTGTGATCTGTCTGTCGGTACTGAACTGTACAGATTACTGTTTGTGGTATATCTGTATGTACTGAGAGAACACATTGCTCTGTGTGGTCTGTCTGTGCTAACTGAAGTGTACACATTAGTGAAAGTTGTCTCTCGGACCATAATAAACTTTACAAAATGCTGTTAATCGTCGGTCTGTCGGTACTGAAATATACATATTGCTGTGTGTGGTCTGTCTGTAGTTACTGAATTTTACGTATTGCTGTGTGAGATCTGTCAGCCTTTACTGAACTGAACACATTGCTGTGTGTTGTCTGTCTGTCCTAACTGAACTGTACAAATTGTTGTGTGTTGTCCCTCTGTCGGTAATGAACTGCAAATATTGCTGTGTGTCGTCAAACTTTCGGTACTGAACTCTAGATATTGCTGTGTTTAGTCTCTCTGTAGTTACTGAAATGTCCACATTACTTTGTGATGTCTCTCTGTCTGTACTGAACTGAAAACATTGCTTTGTTCGGTCTCTCTTTCGTTATTGAAGAGTACATAAATCTTTGTGTCGCCTGACTTTAAATACTGAAATGTAAAATTTGCTCAGTATGGTTTCTCTGCCCGTACAGAAATGTACACGTTTTTTGTGTAGTCTGTCTGTATATACTGAACAGTACACATTGGTGTGCGTGGTCTGTCTGTCGTTCTTGAACTGTACACATTGATATGTGTGGTCTGTCTTTCGGTACTGAACAGAAAACTTTCCTGCGTGTGTTCCCCTTTCGGTACTGATCTGAACATTTTCCTTTGTGTGGTCTCTTTGTCGGTACTGAACTGTATACTTTGCTGTGTGTGGACCTTCTGTCGAAATTGAAGTGCACACATGTTTGAGTGTGGTCTGCCTGTGGGTACTGAAATATACATATTGAAATATATGTCTTTATAGAACAGTAAATTTTGCTGTGTGTAGACTGCCTTCCGTTATTGAACTGTACACATTGCTGTGTGGACTGTCTTTCGATACTGAACTCTACATATTGCAGTGTGGTCTATTTTTCTGTACTGACAGTACATATTGCTGTTTGTTTTCTGTCTGTCGTTACTGTACTGTACATATTGTTGTGCGTGGTCTGTTTGTGAATACTTAACTGCAAAAACTGCAGCGTGCGTTCTGTCTGTCTGTACGGAACTGGACACGTTGCTGTGTGTGGTCTATCTCTAGGTACTGAAATATACGCATGGTTTTGTGTGGTCTGTCTGTTAGTACTTATCTGATCACATTGCTGTGCATGGTCTATCTCTCTATACTTAACTGTACATACAGTTGTATTTCGTCTGTCTTTCGGTACTGAGATATGCACATTGATATATGTGGTCTGTCTGGCGGTACTTAACAGTACACGTTGCTGTGTGTGGTCTGTCTTTCGGGACTGAATTGTACATTTTTCTGGGTGTGTTTTGGTTTCGGTACTGAACGGAACACTATTTTTTGTCTGATCTGACTTTCGGTACTGAACTTTGCACATTTATTTGTGTAGACTATCTCTCGGTACTGAACTCTACACATTGTTCCCTGCGGTTTGTTTTTCGGTACTGAACTGTACAATTTGCTGTGTGTGGTCTGTCTCTCGCTACTGAAATGTACATATTGAAGACTAAGGTCTGTGTGTCGATACTGAACTGTATATATTGTTGTGTGATGTCTGTCTGTAGGTACTGAACTGTACACATTGCTGTCTAAGATCGGTCTGTTTTTATTGAACTGCACACATTGCTTTCTGAGGTGTAACTGTACTGAAATGTACAATTTTGTAGAGTTCGTTCTCACTGTCGGTACTGAAATTTAAAAATTGTTAGGTGTGGTCTCTCTTTCCGTAAAGATTTGTACACATTGCTGTGTGTGGTCGGTTTTTCGGTACTGAAATATACATATTTTTGTCTGTGATCTCTCTGTCAGTACTGAAATATACAGAATGTTGTCTGCGTTCTGTCTGTCGGTACTGAACTGTGCACAATGTTGTGAGTGGTCTGCCTGTCTGTACTGAATAGTACACAATGCTGTCCTTGGTATGTGTGTCTTTACAAAACTGAACACATAGATATTTGTGGTCTGTTTTCGGTACTGAAACCTACATATTGCTTTGTGGTCTGTCTGTACTGAACCGAACATATTTTTTAGTGTTTTCTGTCTGTCGGTACTGAATTGTCCCTATTGCGGTGTGTGGCCTGACTGTCTGTACTGAATTGTACACATTGCTGTTTGTGGTTTGACTGTCTGTACTGAATTTTAAATATTGCTCTGTGTGGTCGAGCTGGCTGTACTGAGCTTAACAAATTGCTCTGTGCGGTCTGTCTGAAAGTTATGAAATGTACAATTTGCTGTGTGTTGTTTTGCTTATGATACTGAACTGTACACACAGCTGTTTGTGGTTTGCATGTTGTTACCTATCTCTACACATTGCTGTGTGAGTCTTTCTGTTTGTACTGAACTATACACATTGACGTATGTGGTCTTTATGTCGATATTGAACGGTACATATTGCAGTGTTTGGTCTGGCTGTCTGTATTTAACTGAACACTTTGCTATGTGTGGTTTGTCTGTCCTTACTGAATTGTACACATTGGTGTGTGTGGTACCTCTGACGGTACTGCACTGTGCAAACTGCTGGGTTTCGTCTGTCTTTCGGTACTGGAACGTAAACAGTGCTGTCATTTGTATGTCTGTCGGTACCGAACGGTAAATAATTTTGAGTGAGGTTTGTCTGTCTGTTCTGAACTGAACACATTGCTGAGTGTTGTCTGTCTGTCGGTACTGAACTGTTTCGTATTGCTGTTTGTGTTCTCTTAGTCGGTACTGAACTCTACACATAGCTATGTGTGGTCTCCCTTCGGTACTTAACTGCAAATATTGTTGACTGTTGTCTGCTGTCTACCTGTCGGTACTGAACTGTGCAATTTGCTGTCTGATTTCTGTCTGTCAGTACTGATCTGTACAGTTTGATGTGTGTGGTCTGTATGTCCGTACTGAACTGTATATATTGCTGGGTTTTGTCAGTCTCCTCTACTAAATTGTATATTCTGTTGTGTTTTGTCTGTCTGTCTTTACTGCTCTGAACTAATTGCTGCGTCTGGTCTTTTATTGGTACTGAATTATATAAATTGCTCTGTGTGCTCTCGCTTTTGTTACTGATCTGTACTCATTTCTGAGTGTTGTCTCTATGTGGATACCGAAAATAAATCTTGCCGTGTTTGTCTGTCCCTACTGAGCTGAACACTTTGCTGTGTGTGGTCCCTCTGTCTGTACCTAATATTACACTTTGTTGTGTGTGGTCTCTTTTTCTGTACTGAACTGAAAATATTGCTGTGAGTTTTCTCTCAACATACTGAACTGTAAATTTTGTTCTGATGTGTCTCTGTCTGTAATGAATTGTGCACAATGCTGTGTGTCGTCAGGCTGTCGGTACTGAACTCTACACATAGCTGTGTGTGGTCTGTCCGTAGTTGTGGAAATTAACACATTGCTGTGTGAGTTCTGTCTGAACTTTACGCATTGTTTGTGTCGTCTGTTTGTCGGTACTGAACTGTACACATTGCTCTGAGTGGTCTGTCTGCCTGTACTGAACTGTAAATATTGCCGTGTGTTGTCTGCCTGTCTGTACTGAAATGTACAATTTGGTCTGCGTGACCTGTTTGAAGTTACTGAACAGTAAATGTTTCTGTGTTTGGTCTGCCTTTCGGTACTGAACTAAACAATTTTCTGTGTATGATTTTTCTGTCGGTACTGAATTGAACACATTGTTATGTGTGGTCTATCTGTCGGTACTGAACTCTAAATATGCTGTGTATTTTCTACCTGTCGGTACTGAACTTTACACATTCCAGTGTGTGTTCTGTCTTTCGGTAAAGTATTCTATTTATCGCAGTGATTTCTATTCGTTACAACTGAATTGTACACATTGCTGTGTGTAGTCTGTCTTTCGGTACTGAACTGTACACATTGATGTGTGTGATTTTTTCTGTCGTTACTGAATTCTATATACTGAAGTACGCTGTATCTAACATTAAATAACTGTAAACGTTGCTGTGTGTAATCTGTATGCCCATACTGAATTGTACATATAACTTGTGTGGTCTGTCTGTGCTGATCTGCACACAATGCAGGCAGCGGTTTTCTGCCTGTACTGAACTGTACATATTTTTGAGTTTGGTTTATCTAGCGCTGCTGAAACATACTCATTGTTGTTTGTGGTCTGTCTGTCGGTACTTAAATGAACGCATTTCAGTGTGTGGTCTGCTTGTCGGGGCTTATATGTACATGTTGCTGAAAATTGTCTGTCGGTACTGAACTATGCACATTGATCCAAGTGGTCGGTCTCTCAGTACTGAACTGAACACATTGATGTGTTTTATCTATCTGTTTTCACTGTACTGTACATAATTCTGTGTGTATGCTCTCTGTCGGAACTCAACGGTACATATTTCCTCTTTGTGGTCTGAGGGTACTGAAATGTACATATCGAGGTGTGTGGTTTATCTATATGTACTGAATTGTACACATTGCTGTGTGTAGTTTATCTGTCGGTACTGAACTGTACAAATTGTTGTTTTTGGTCTATCTAACTGTACTGAAATGAACTAATTTTTTTGTGTGGTCATCCTCTTGGTACTGAAACGAACACATTGCTGTGTGTTGTCTATCTCTCGGTACTGATCTTTACGTATTGCTGTGTGTGATCTCTGTTGTTACTGACCTGCATTTATTGTTGTGTTTTGTTTCACTATTGGTACTGAAATGTACACATTGCTCTTTGTGGACTCTCTCTGTGTACTTAACTGAAAATTTTGATGTGTGTGTTTCTTGTGGGTACTGAAATGTACACTTTGCTGTGTAAGATATCTCTACTGGTACTGAACTGTACACATTGATGTGTGTAGTCTGTATGTCTGTAATGAATTGTACACATTGCTTAGTGTATTCTACTTGCCTGTATTGAAAAGATCGCAATGCTCTGTTGGGCTTTACTGTCGGTATTGATCTGTACAATCAACTGTGTGTGTTCTGTCTGTCTGTACTGAAAAAGAAATATTGTTTGTATAGCAGTTCTGTCGGTACTGAACTGTATAATTTGCTGCCTGTGGTCTGTCTGTCTGTCTGTACTAAATTGCACACATGTTTCATGTGTTCCCTCTGTCTGTACTGAACTAAATATATTGGCTTGTGTTGCCTGTCTGTCAGTACTTAACTCTACATAATGCTGTTTATGGTCTGTCTTCAGTACAGTACACTACACATTGTTGTTTGTGATCTGCCTGTCGGTACTGAAATTTACATATTGCTGTATGCGGTCTATCTGCCGGTAACGAACTATACACATGACTGATTCTGGTCTGTGTTTCGGTACTGATATCTACACATTGCTGTGTGTTGTTTTTATGTCAGTACAGAAATGTACATATTGCAGTGTGGTTTGCTGCTTGTACTGAACTGTACACAATGCTGTGTGTGGTAAATCTCTCTGTACGAAACTGTACACATTGGTGTGCGTTGCCTCTGTGTCGTTACTAAATTGTACACATTGCTGTGTGTGGTTTATCTTCGGTTCTGAACTGAAAAAGTTTTGTGTGTGGACGGTCTGTCGGTACTGAAGTGAACATATGTATATGTGTGGTCTATCTGTCTGTACTGAACTGTAAATTTTGCTGTGTTTGGTTTGTCTGTCGGTACCGAACTGTAAACATTACTGTGGTTTCTCTTTCTGTTGGTAATGAATTCTAAATACTGCAGATTAATTTATCTATCTGCACTTAACTGTAAAAATTGCTGTTTTCAGGCCGTCATTCGCTGCTGAACTGTAAACATTGTTGTGTGTGTTCTGTCTGTCGGTACTGAAATGTACATATTGCTCTGTGAGGTCTACCTGTCGGAACTGAATCTTAGAATTTGCTGTGTGTGGTCGGTCTGTCTGTATTGAATAGTCCACATTGATGTGTAAATTCTGTCTGTAGGTACACATTGCTGTGTGTCTTCTGTTTTTCGATTCTGCATTTACATATTTCTGTGTGTGGTCTGTCTGACGGTACTAAAATATACAAATTATTTTAGGTGTTCAGTCTCTCTCTACTGATTTGAACAAATTTACTGTGTGTGGTTATTCGGTCTGTACTGAAATGTGAACATTGCTGTGTGCTGTATCTATGCCGGTACCGAACTCTAAGTATTGCTGTGTGTTATTTCTGTCTGTACTGAATTGTACAAATTGTTCTGTGTGGTCTGCCTGCATGTAATGAAATGAACACATTGCTGTTTGTTGTCTTTCTGTCGGTACTCTACAGTACAAAATTGCTGAGTGTTTTCCGTCTGACTGCACTGAACAGAACATATTTATTGTGAGGCCAGTCTGCCGTTATTGAACAGTACACTTTTCTCTCAATGGTCTGTCTGCCTTTACTGAATTTTACACATTGTTTTTGTTATGGTCTCTCTTTACTTAACTGTGCAAATTGCTGTTTGTTGTCTGTCTGTCGGTACTGAACTTTACATAATGCTGTCTGTGGTCCCTCTGTCGGTACTGAACTTTACATATTGCTGCGCCTGGTCTGAATTTCGGTACTGAACTGTACATATTGCTGTGTCTGGTCTGATTTTCGCTACTGAATTCAAAATATTGCAGTGTGTCTTCTGTCTGTCGGTACTGAAATGTAAACATTGCTGTATGTGGTCTGTCTGCGTGTACTGAATTGTTCACATTGCTGTGTGTTGTATGAACCTCTGTACAGAACTGTACACATTGGAGTTCGTGGTCTGTCTGTCGTTAATTAATTGTTAACAATGCTGTGAGTGGTCTCTCTTCGGTATTGAACTGAATACTTTCTGTTTTGGACAATCTGTCCCTACTGAAATGAATACACTGCCTTGTGAGTTCCCTCTGTCGGTTCCGAACTGTAAATTTTATTGTGCTATCTCTGTCTATCGATACTGAACTTTTCACGTTGCTCTGTGTGCACTTTCTGTTGTAACTGAACTCAACATATTGCAGTGTGTTGTATCTGTCTGCACTAGACGGTACACATTACAGTGTGTAGAATGTCTCTCAGTAATGAACTGTACACATTGGTCTGTTTCGTCTCTCTGTTGGTACTCAACTCTATATATTTCAGCGTGGTCTATCTGTCTGTACTTATCTCTACATTTTTTCTAAATAGTCTGACTGTTTTTACTGAACTGTGCAATTATATGTGTGTTGTTTGTCTGTTGATTTTGAATTGTGCACATTGCAGCCTGAGGTCTTTCTGTCTGTATTGAACTGTACACATAGCTGTTTGTCGTCTGTTTTTCGGTACTGAACTGTACAGTTTGCTGTCTTTGGTCATTCTCTCGTTACTCAACTTTACACATATCTCTCTGCAGTCTGTCTGGTTGTACTGAATTCTAAAATTCCTTTTCTGTGTTCCGTCTGTAGGTACTGAACTTTACATATTTCTGTGTGTGGTCTGTCTGTAAGTAATGAAGTTTACACTTTGCAGTGTTTGTCTGTCTGGCTGTACAGAACACTACACATATTTATTATGCTGTGTGCGCCGAAACCTTCTGTACGTGTTTCTGTGAGTGGTCTGCCGCACTTTACTGAAATTTGTTATTTGTATTGTGTGGTCTGCCTGCCTGAAATATATTGAAAACTTTCCTGTGTGTAGTCTGTCTCTCGGTACTAAATTGTACATATTGTCGTGTGTGTTCTCTCTTTCGGTACTGATCTGTACATATTGCCGTGTGTGTTCGCTCTTTCGTTACGGAAATTTACACATTGCTGCGTGTGGTATATCTGTCTGTACTGAACAGAACATATTGCAATGTGCGGTCTTCCTGTTCTTACTGAACTGTACAAATTTGTGTGTGTGTTATTTCTGTCGGTATAGAAATATACACATTGCTCTTTTTCGTCTTTCTGTACGTACTGAATTGTAAACAATGCGCTCTGTGGTCCGTTTATCAGTACTGAACTTTGCACATTGCTGTGTGTATTCGTTCCGTTGGCACTGAACTGTACACAATGCTGTGTGAGGTCTCCCTGTCGATACTTAAAAATACATATGGCTGTGTGTGGTATGTATTTTGGTAATGAACTGTATACATTGATGTTTGTTCCCTCTCTCTCAGTACTGAACTGTGAAAATTGCTGTATGAATTCCCTCTGTTAGTACTGATCTGAACATATTGGTGTCAGCGGTGTGTCTGTCAGTACTTAACTGCAAATATTGCTGTATTTGGTCTGCCTTAGGTACAGAATTTTACTCATTGCTGTCTGCGTTCCCTCTGTCAGTACAGAACTGTACTCAATGCTTTCTGCGGTCTGACTGTCGATACTGAATTATACAAAAGGCTGTCTGCAGGCTGACTTTCGGTACTGAACTGTACACATTGTTGTGTGTGGTATCTCAGTCGGTACTAACCTGTACAATTTGCTGAATGTGGTCTGTCTCTCGGTACTGAACTGTACATATTGCTTAATTTGGTCTAATTGTAGGTACTGAAATTTAAATATTTCGGTCTTCCGATTGTCCTTCGTTACTGAACTGTTCACATTTCTGAATGTGATTTGTCTCTCTGGGTCTGAAATGTAAACACTGATGTCTTCTGTCTGTCTGTCTGTAGGTACTAAATTATAAGCATTGCTGTCTGCGATCTGTCTGTCGGTACTGAAGTGTACATATTTGTGTGTGTGTTCTGTCTGTCGGTACTAAACAGTACATATCGCTGTGTGTGGATTGTCTGTCTGTACTTAACTCTACACATTGTTTGGCGTAGTTGGTCTGCCGGTACTGAATAGAACATACTGTTTTTACGGTCGGTCCGACGGTACTAAATTCTACATATTGCTGTGTAAGGTACGGTTTCGATATTTAACTCTTCATATTGCATGGTGGGGTGTCTCTGGCGGTACAGAACCGTTCATATTGATTTGTGAGGATTGTCTGTCTGTACTGAACTCTACACATTGCAGTCTGCGATTTGTCTGTCTGTACTGAACTGTACACATTGCTGTGTTGTCTGTCTTTCGGTACTGTACTTTACACATTGATCTATTTGGTGTGTCTGTCAGAACGGAACTTAAAACATTGCTGTCTGCGGTCGGTCTGCCGGGCCTGAACTATAAAATTTTGCTTTGTGTGTTCTCTTTCTGTACTGAAATGTACACATTGCTGTGTTTGTTCTGTCTGTCTGTACTGAACTGTACATACTGCCCTCTGCGGTGTGTCTGTCGTTACTGAACTCTACAAATAGCTGTGTGTGGTCTCTCTATTGTTACTTAATTATACACATTGCTCTGTGTGGTCTGTCTGTGCTGAAATGTTCATTTTGTTGTCTTCGGTCTGTCTGTCGTTACTGAACTGTACAGAGTGCTGCCTTTGGTCTGTCTCTCGGTACTAAACTGTACAAATCGCTCCTTGCGATATATCTGTAGTTACTGAAGTCTAAAAATTTCTGTATTTTGTCTGTCTGAAATTTCTGACTGTTGTGGGTCTCTATGTATTGAACAGTTTACATTGTGCTCTGCGGTCTGTTTGTGGTTTCTGAAATGTACATATTGCTTTGTATGATCTGTCAGTCATTATTGAACCGTACACAATATTGTGTGTGGTCTGTCTGTCTGTTCTGAACTGTACATATCGGTCTATACGGTCTGTCTTTCGGTACTGAATTCTACAGAATAAGGTTTGTGGTCGGTTTTTCGGTACTGAACTGTTCACATTGCTGTGTGTATTCTGTCTGTCGTAACCGAACTATATACATTGCAGTTTGCGATTCGTCTTTTGGTACTGAACAGTACAAATTGCTTTGTTTCGTCTTTCTTTGGGTACTGAACTGTACAACTTGATGTGTGAGTTCAGTCTGCCTTTCCTAACATGTAAACTTTTCTGTGTGATCTGTCTGTGTGTACTGAAATGTACACTTTGATGTGCGTGCTGTCTCTGTCGAAACTGAACTGTACACATTGCTGTGTGTGGTCTATCTGTCGGTACTGAATTGTACATATTGATGTTTTTGGTCTCTTTGTAGTTACTGAACTTTACACATTGCTCATTTCCTTCTATCTCTCGGTACTGAAACCAATATATTGCATTGTGTTCAATCTGTCAAAACTGAACTCCACAAATGGCTATATATAATTTGTCTGAACCTAATGAACTCTAAAAATTGCTTTTTGTGGTCTCTCTGTCGGTACTGAACTCTAAATTTTGAAGTGTGTTCTATCACTCTGTATATAAATGTACAAATTACTGTGAGTTATTTGTCTGTCCGAATTGATCTTTACATAATGCTGTGTGTGGTCTCTCTGTAGGTATTGAATTTTACACATTGCATCCTGCGGTCTTTCTGTCTGTACTGAACAGTACAAATTTTTCTGTGCTGTAAGTGTCTCTATTAGATTCTACACTCTTCTGTGTGTGGTCTGTCTGTAGATATTTAACTGACACTTTGCTAAGTTTGTTCTGCCTGTCGGTACTGAAATGTACATATTTCTGTATGTAGTCTCTCTGTCGGTATTGAACTGTACACATTGCTGTATGTGGTCTATCTTTCAGTAATGAACTGAAAACAATGTTGTGTGTCGTCTACCCCTCGGTACTGAAGTGTATAAATTGCTGTGTTTAGTCTGACTTTCTGTACTGAACTGTACACATTGTTGTTTTTGACTATCTTTCGGTACTGAACTCTATATATTGCTGTGTGTATTTTATCTGTCGTTACTGAACTTTTCATTTTGCTCTGTGTGTTCTGACTGTAGGTACTGAACTCTACTTATCGCTGTGTGTTGTCTAACTCTTTGTACTGAACTGAACATATTGCTGTGTTTAGTCTATCTTTCAGCCCTGAACTCTAAATATTGCTATATATGGTCTGTCTTTCGGTACTGAACTGAATATATTGCTGTGGCTTTTCTATCTGTTGGTACTGAAATTTATATTTTGCTGTGTGTGGTCTGCCTGTCGTTATTTAACTGTACATATTGCTCTGTATAGCTTGTCTGTCGCAGCTTTACTACACATATTGCTATGTGTGATTTATCTGTCTGAACTGAACTGTACACATTGTTGTCTTTGGTCTTGATGTCGGTTCAGTACTGTCTATATTGCTGTCTGCCGTCTGTCGGTCGGTACTAAACTGTACATATTATTTTCCGCAGTATATCTGTCGTTACTGAAATGCACACATTCCTAACTGTGGTTTGTATTTCGATACTGAAATTTACTCATTGTTATTTGTGGTCTGTCTGTCCATACTGAACTCTTTATATTGCTGTCTGCGGTCAGTCTGGCTGTACTGAAATTTACAAATTAGTTTTTACGTTCTGCCTCTCGGTACTGAACTGCACAAATTCCTGTCTGCATGCGGTCTTTCGGTACTGAATTGTTCACATTGCTTTCTATGATCTATCATTCGGTACTCAACTGTAAATATTGCTGTCTGTGGTCTGTCTGTCTGTAACAAGATTTACATATAACGGTCTGTAGTCTGTCAGTTGGTACCGATCTGTACAAATTAATGTCTGCCGTCTGTCTGGTGATAATAAACAGTACATATTGCTACCTGATGTCTGCCTTGAAGCACTAAACTGTACTGATAACATTTTGTGTTCTGATTTCTGTACTGTACTTTACACATTGCTGTGTGTTCCCTCGCTTTCGATGCTGACTTATAAAAATTGCTGTGTGTTGTCTGTTTTAAGATACACATTGCTTAGTTTCGTCTTGTCAAAAGTTACTGAACTTTAAATATTGCTGTCTGCGATCTGTCTGCCGGTAATGAAACGTACAGATTGCTTTGTATGTTCTCTCTGTCGTTATATAACTGAACACAGATCTGTGTAAATTCAGCCTGGCAGGACTCAACTGTACACATTGTTTGTTACGTATTTCTCTCAATACTAAAATGTACAATTTTCTGTCTGTTGTCTCTCTGTCGGTACTGAACTGTACACATTACTGAGTGCGGTCTGTCTCTCGGTACTGAACTGTACTTATTGCTTTGTGCGGTCTGTTTTTGGATAATGAAATTTAAACACTGCTCTGTGTGGTCTGTCTCTTCGTACTGAAATTTACATATTGCTGTTTGTGGTCCTTCTTCAGGCACTAAAGTGTACATATAGCTGTGTGCGGTCTCTCTGTCGGTACTGATCTGTACAAATTGTTTGTGGGGCCCTTGTGCCCGTACGGAACCATACACATTACTATGTATGGTCTGTCTGTCGATCCTTAACTGTAAAAATTGCTGTGTGCAGTGTATCTGGCGGTGCTGAATTGTACATTTTGCTTTGTAAGGTCTGTCTGACGGTACTGAATTGTATACATGGCTGTCTGTGGTTTGTCCCTCCGTACTGATGTATACAATTTGCTGTTTCTGGTCTGTCTGTAGGTTTTGAACTCACACATTATTATTTATGGTCTCTCTTTCGGTATGACTTGTACCTATTGATCTATGTTTCTGTCTGTATTGAACTGCAAATATTGTTTGTGTGTTCTGTCTGTCAGTACTGAACTTACATATTGCTGTGTGTTGTCAGTCTGTCGGAACTGAACTGTACACATGGCTCTCTGCGGTCCCTCTGTCGGTTCTGAACTTTACAAGAAGTTCTCCACCGTCTGTCTGTCGCTACTTGATTGTACATATTGCTGTATGTTGTCTGTCTGTCGGTTCTGAACTGTACACATTGTTTTCTGCCTTCTATCTGACGGTACTGAACTGAAAAGATTGCTGTCTTTTTTCTGTTTATGGGTACTGAACTTATTTTCTTGCTCTCTGTAGTCTGTCTTTCGATACTGTACTGTACAGATTGCTGTATATTGTCTGTCTGTCTTTACTGAACTATACACTTTGCTGTATGTGGTGTGTCTATTCTGAAATGAACACATTGGTGTCTTCGGTCTGTGTGCCAGTACTGAACCGTGCATATCGCTCTAAGTTGTCTCTCTGTCGTTACTGAACTGCACACATTGCTTTGTTTTGGTTGTCGGTACTGAACTCTACACATTGATGACTGCGATCTTTTTGTATGGGTGTACTTAACAGTACAGATTGCTTTCTTATGTCTGTCTGTCTTTTTACAGAAATTTTCACATTGACTTCTGCTGTCTGTCTGTCGGTACTAATAGCTACAAATTGCCCTCTGTGGTCTGTGTTTTAATACTGAACTATATACATTGCTGTGTTTGTCTCCCTTTCGTTACTGAAATATACACATTGCT
>Ga0123355_10008629_pt1 | contig 15398 bp, 19 predicted proteins | sample TergutEmb28metaG_3_FD_89872 | JGI IMG/M metagenome (GOLD analysis project Ga0123355, IMG submission 89872) | Embiratermes neotenicus P1 segment gut microbial communities from Petit-Saut dam, French Guiana - Emb289 P1 | ecosystem: Host-associated > Arthropoda: Insects > Digestive system > Gut ... | reverse complement strand
GTTTAGCGTTTAAGCTGTGGCTCGCGCCGGGTTGCTCTCCAGCAGCGCCCTGTTTGGCCACAGTTATTGTATTAACATTTTTTTGGACGATTATTCCATTTACACTAAAGGCGAGTCACTCCCCGGTTAATGCCGAAGGGTGCCAATAAAGTCTGTCCACTACTTGTAGGCAATCTATTTCTGCGGTGTTTTGACGTGTGTGTGCTGCGATGGCAAGTTCACTACAGTAGCATTTATAAGGAGGGTACCCCCTATGAATAATATGCGTAAAGTTTTAAGCGAATGGTTCGATCATAATGACTTTCCTAAAGGGGTTTATAGCTATAGAGAAACTCCGCCGAGTGAAGTTATGGAGTGGTATGCAAAAGTTTCCGACTGTCTCAATCAAATTGATTCGGGCGAAACCATGATGGATAATAGGAAATCAAAAATAACAGTGATTTGGAATTTGGTTAATTTTCTTAACATAATAAGCGATGAACTATCGCATGAAAATCATGAATACACAATTCAAACACACATAAAACTCTACTTTATGCTTTTTAGAGAAATGAGTTTCTTGACTTATCGCGAAATCCTCATACTATTTCCGCTGGAACATTGACACAATCCAATCTCTGCCGCAAACCCTTTGAACCAACTCGTTAGAAAATGAAGAAAGAGAGAGAGCAAGTTTATCAATGACATCATTTAATGAATTGAACAGGACATTCTTGAAGCCATCTTTACGAGTTTCTTTCCAAATTTGTTCAACAGGGTTCATTTCTGGCGTGTATGGTGGCAGAAAATGAAGATGCATGCCATCAGGAATAATCAAGTCTTTTGACTTATGCCAACTTGCACAGTCTGTACAAACAAGCAAAAAATCATTAGGGAACTCTGCGGATAGAGCTTTCAGAAATTCGCTTGTCCATGCCGTATTGCATTTAGGTGCGATAATGAAATAATCATCACCGTTAATTGGGTCTACGGCACCAAAAGCATAAACGTATTCCCTAATTCTATGACAAGGGACTGTAGGTCTAATGTCATTAGGACACCAACAATACGAAGGCTCGCTAATCCTTCCAAAACTTGCTTCATCCATGAAAAACAGCCGAACCTTTGCGCCTTCTCCCATAAATGGCAAAACAAGGCAATGTATTTTTTCTATCAAATTGTTAATTTTTTTGAGGCATCTATCGCCTCATCTGCAGCTTTTTTGGGGTGTGCCCCTCGCGGCATCACTCGTCACCATTTCATTCGTTCTAAAAAGTCATAAAATGTAGAGTTTGCGGTTTCTTTCCCTCTTATTTCTTCGTATCGCATCTTCATTTCGGTTAGGCTTACAACCTGACCCTTGATAGCTTTTTCTTTAAATTCATTGATTATTTGCTCCTCTTGTTCCGGCGTTAAATTTCTTCGACTGTTCCCTTTTCTGTGTTCTTTTGTGAAATATCCTATGCCATTGTTAATAAATTCTCGCACTAGGTCGGAGATTCGACTAATACTAAAATCCGTTAAATTACTGATTTCTCTATGCGTATATCCTTTGGCTGCGGAATCCAACACTTCTATTTTTCTGTATAATTTCGCATCGCTTGTTTCTTTCTTCCAATGCATTATCTGACTTCTTTGCTTGCTATCAAATTTTTCTTTGTTTTTCATTCTCATCACCACTTGTATTATACATCAAATACGTTGTTGTGTCATTTTTATGACGGAAATAGTATCAAATTATTTCCAGTTCTTATTCAATGTGAAAATGGAGAAAAAAAGTATTTTGATGGTGCAGATATATCTTTCGATTCAAATGAATTATGTTTTCGTTCCCCGTCATTGGATGTAATTGGTGTTCTTACACTTTGTGAATGCGGCATTATTTTTGTTGCTGATGAGGCTGATGAGCTAACTGATATTGACGCTGAAATTGGTGATAACATTATGGACTTTGCCGCAAATAACAAGAATAACACAATTCGTCACTTGTATTGGGGGTTTTTAGATATTGCTGGGCGATATTGATTCTCACCCACAAATTAAATTTATGGAATTGCTAGGCTTGAGTAATTAGCTATTAGCAACGCGAAGTCTGTAGGAAAGGCGTAAATGATTGACAGTTGTTTATATATTTTATTTTGGAGAGAGAAGAAGCTGTGGTTGGAATAAATTATACCACATTAAACAAAAACAGGCGGCCAGTTATGCTGGGGTTAGCTATTTGGATATAACAAAAGTCAAAACAGTAATAGGACACGCTCGCGCTCAAATAGGATTTAACACCGCAGAAAGGGGGAGATGCGCATGGCTCAAAAACCCGACAAGCCGAAGAAGAAAGGTCGTTTGTATGATGTCGAAATTATTTTCAAAAACAAACCATCACCAGAATCTTGGAGAAAATTCAAGGAGAGCATTATCAGTGCAAACCTGCAAGAGCATGTGCCGGCACATCTCCAAAAGCCCCTTTTGGATAAATTCGTTGATGCTGGGCTAATGGCACCGTAGCAATGAAATCCGATTAGAATCAAGCGAAATCAGTTTCAAAACATTTGGATACACTGAATTCACCGATGTAAAACGGCCGCGCACATGTTTGCAAAGCGGTCGTTTTTTTCTGCTCATCTGTTGTCGCCTGTGCTATAATCTTCTGGAAAATGGCACATATGCCATAGCCAAAATAAAATTCAAAGGATGGTCATTGTGAAGATCGCAATTTACACCCGTAAATCAAAGTACTCTGACAAGAGCGAATCCATAGACAGCCAGATTGAGTATTGCAAGCAAGCTGCCAAATTGCGCTACCCGGAAATTGATGACTATGTTCTATATATAGACGAAGGCTTTTCCGGCGGGTCAACTGCGCGCCCACAGTATCAAAAGATGCTACTTGATATCAAGCGCGGCAAGGACTACGCTGCCATGATATGTTACAAGATAGATCGGGTAAGCCGTTCGCTGGCAGACTTTACGAGCCTCCAACAAGAATTAGAGAAGGCCAACGTGCATATCATTTCCGCAAGCGAGGGTTTTGACACATCCTCTACCTGGGGCGTCGCGGTACTAAATATCTTGATGATTTTCGCGCAGTTAGAGCGCAGCAATATTTCCGAACGGATTAAAGACACCATGCTACACTACGCCAAAATGGGGCGCTGGACAGGCGGCCTTACCCCCCTTGGATTTGAAAGCAAATCCATCCCATACGACGATGCATACGGTCAAGAGAAAAACATGGTTGTCCTATCCCCTGTGGAAAGTGAAATAGCTGTTGTAAAAACAATCTTCAGCAAGTATCTGGAATTACAATCCTTGAACGCGGTATCACGTTACCTTAACCAACATGGAATCAGCACCCGTAAAGGAAAACTCTTTGACGTATCAAGTGTGCGCGACATTATCCGTAACCCGGTGTACGCCACCGCGGATAAAGATTTATACGGCTTTTTTTGCGATGTTGGGGCAGAAGTATGTAACGATGAAACAGAGTTTGACGGCAGCTTCTCCGTTATCCCATATAACAGGATGGACAAAAAAACCGATACGCGCCGGCCAATGGATGAGTGGCTTATAGCCGTAAGCCGACATGCAGGTACGGTGCCCGGCAAGAGTTGGGTTAAAGCGCAGCAAATAATAAAGGCCCAGAGTGGAACAATGCCCCGCCTCGGCACAGCGCAATACGGCATTTTCTCCGGCTTAATAAAGTGCGCCAAATGCGGAAGCACCATGCGGGTCAAAAACGGGCGCCCCCTTTCCGATAATAACGGGCGGGAATACTACTATGTATGCTTCAAAAAAGAATCCAGCAAGCTGCAACTGTGCGATATGAAAAATATCATAGGGCATAAGGTTGAATCTTTGGTCATTGACAGATTAGTAGAATATGCAAAAGACGCAGGCTTACAGAGCGAGTTGGCAAAGGCAAACAAAATAAAACGCTCAACAGATATGGTTGATAAACAAGAATTGCTTAGTCGTCTAAAAGACGATGCCGCAGAAAAAAGTACAGCGATTAAAAACCTGGTAATGCTGGCATCTAAGTCGGATGACCTAATCGCCAACAAACATCTTTTAGAGCAAATCAACGCCCTTGACAACGAACTAAGCGACCTAAACCAACGTACTGCCGTACTAGAGTTGGAGCTAAATGACACAAAAACAAAAGAAATGGATATGCTTTCCCTATTCCAAATCTTCGAGAACATGGAGAACATATCCCAAATAAGCGATATCGCAACCAAGCGCCGGATAATGAAGTCAATCATAAGGGATATGCAGTGGGATGGAAAAACCCTTGAAATTAACTTCAAAGCGGGTGACAGCGTAAATTTTAATAAACTGGTAAAAGGGGGTGATTTTTTTACGGATACTTTGCAGACATTTCAAAATAACAGCCTTGGCTTCTACCCAAATAAACGGAGCGGCTTCGAAGGTGATGGATTCGCTGTCTCTGCTGAAAAGGTCTGTGCCTACTATTAGGTCGCTTGCGTTGGAGAAAGACTATACTGGATGCATCCCAGGTGCGAACTTAACTGCATTCTTATCACCGTTAATCCGTGAATATTAAACTTGGGCTTTGCACTGCGAAGCACTACTTTTCTTGATTTTTTAGCATGAAATAACCAAAGGATGCAGGTGTAGTAGATTTTTTTCCTTTTCCAGAAGCATACATACCCACATACGTGCCAGTAAAGCCCCTTCCCACAACTTCACACGCTAAAAATCGGGCAGAAGCACTACCCAGAAAGATTTTTTCGTCCTCTGCATATCCGTAATAGAAGTGATATTTTAGCCTGTCTGCCTCTACTTTTATGAACAAGGTTCCTTCTTTGACCTCTACAGTGGCTGCAACTTGATAAAAGTCATCTGCTCTTTTTTCCAAGGCTAATACATAACGGCCGTTTATTTTTTTCTTTACTACCTTATAGTAGAACTCCCCAGTTATAAATACAACAAGTCCGGCTTCTTCATTTTCATGAAGGGGCTGATATTCAAAAGACGTAGCAATACTACACTCGAAATATCTTTGCCTTCGGCACAATAACGTAGGGGAATCTAAATCATGTATTTCGTAGGAATTACCCCATAATGTTATGAATCCTTTTTTGTAATCTAAATCATAGTCTTGAAGATAGGGATTTCTAAGATAGTTCCAGTGAAATCCTATTGCACTATCGTCAAAATGGTCAACTTCATTTTCCGCATTAATAGGGGCACAAGGCAATAGTTGAGCTTCCGAGTTTCGCTCAATCCATTTACCGTTGTTTACTATCGGCCAGCCCGACTCGTCCCAATTGACTGGTGCTAGAAATGTTTCCCTGCCAATGTGTGTCATATACTTTTGTGCAATGCGGATTCCATGACAGATAATCCACCAGTTTCCAAGATGGTCTTCCACAAAATCACCATGACCGATACAATGAACTTCCAGGTTTTTTGCTTGCATATTTGTAAGGATAGGATTTCTTGGACATGATTCAAAAGGCCCCCAAGGCGTTGTACTTCTTGCGATTGTTACCATGTGGGTAAAGAATGTTCCGCCCTCCGCAATCATCAAGTAATAAAAATCCCCGATTTTATATAAATGTGGAGCTTCAGGACTCTTCCCTCCAGAACCGTACCAGATATGCCTTAATTCACTCAAAAATTGACCTGTAGCAATATCCATCTCAGCTTGAGCAATTCCCCAAGTACCATTGGTATCGGGGTGGCTTACTGTATAATAGACTTTATCCCCGTCAAAAGTAAGCGAGGGGTCAATCCCACCAACCGAAAGCCATATCGGGTCTGACCATTCTCTCGCTGGGTTTTCTGCCGTGACATAAAAATTTCCATTTCCACTTACGTTTGTTGTTGTCATATAAAACAACCCATTATGATACCGTATTGTTGGTGCCCATACTCCCCCCGATGGCATAACACCTTTTAGGGGAACCTGGGTTTCTCTTGTAAGGCAGTGACCTATCTGCTCCCAATTGATTAAATCCCTACTGTGGAAAATCGGAACGCTTGGAAAATATTCAAACGAACTTGTTACCATGTAGTAATCTTGCTCCACCCTGCAAATGCTAGGGTCGGGATAAAACCCCGGTAATATTGGATTTCGGTATTTCATATGAAATACACCCCTTCTCTGGTTGGCACTTCCTTTATTTAAGGTGTAAAGCTTTGAGAGGATTCTATGATTAGATTACATTAAGATGGCAGTTACAATATCATCTGTTAGTTCGGGCAATTCATGCTTATATTTCTCCACAACATCTTTTAAGTCTTTGGCTGCTGTATGTAACTGATTATAGTTTTCTTTGTGACTATAAAAAGTTTCTGTATTGCTGGGTTTAAGTACGGTGTATTCACATTTATTCACTGCTTGACTGGAATCAACAACTCCTATAATTTTCTTGCCAATGATTGTTATATCTCTTTTCTCTATTTCGCTGCCTATTCTGCGCTCAAGGAGGATTTTAACAGTTACCTTGTTTTCCTTCAGTTTGCTCATTTGAATCCAATAACTTTTTGGAATTGTTGCATAACTCTCAAATATGTAAATACGTGTTATCAAAACACCTTTGTTATTTGCGGCTTTACAGTGTGCGTTAATATAATGTTCGAACACTGCATTGCCTTCACCGTTTTCGTCAAGTTCGGCCTGCTTGTTTTTGTCGTGCACGTGTGATGTTTGGAATACTTCACCCTCTTGTAAAACATTAAGCAGAAACTCCACATGATGTACGTAAATTGCATGAGGAGTGGCAATCACATACTTACCAACACGCAAGTCTTGAATTTCTTTCTTAAAAAAAGTGTATGCCCTTGGGGGAACCTCTTGCAGTGTTTCAACTGCATCACCCAGCATTTCTACAAACTCTTCAGATGCACTATTTGTAATATAGCGGCCTGATTTCTTGTTATCTACAAGCCTAAAAAAATTTTCATATGTCTTATGGGATGTGTATGCGGCAGAAATACGTTGCCCCATCCACCAAAGCATTAGGGGCACTAAAAAAGATATCATACCCAGCACCATAGTAAATAGCAGATGGCTTGTGATAACAGCAAAAATTCCTGTGAAAATGAGAAAAAGAAGCATTATAGCAAATTCGGGAAGATGGAGTTTTATGAATTTCAACACTGTAATTGCCCCCTTGTGAATGTTGATATCAGTGTAACTCCATAATTCGACTTGTCAAGACATAATCAACACATCAAATACCAAACTTTGCGCAAGTTTTTGTAAGCGGGCAATTGCTGCACTTGGGTTTGCTTTTTCGGCAATTATCCTTGCCGTTTATAACGATTAATGCGTGATAATTATTAAATATTTCTACGCTGGGCGGAAGGTTTTTCTCAAAATATGTCTTGATAGCATCGTAGCCTTTTCCGGCTTCAATGGAGTAGCGTTCCAAGAGGCGGACGGTATACGCATCTACCACAAATGTCGGAAAGCCGAAGGCATACAGCAATATGCAATCGGCTGTTTCTTTACCAATGCCTTTTATAGAAAGCAGTTCAGGACGTAATTTTTCAAGGGGCCTGCACTGAATAGCAGTGATATCAAAATTATACAATGCAAACCACTGTGTTAACGCTTTCAAGTACGCTGCCTTTTGGGTAAAGAACCCAGACGGGCGGATTATATCCATAAGTGTTGCAATATCCACATCCAGCACAAACTGCGGGGTGAGATTATCGCCGAAATTAGCAATTGCCTTTTCCACATTGCCCCATGCAGTGTTCTGGGTTAGTACCGCACCAACCATGACTTCATACGGGGTTTTTGCCGGCCACCACTTTAAATTGCCATAATGGGCATGAAGAGTTTTATATATCGTTAGAATCGCGCTTTCCATAAATCAATTCCTATTCCAGCTTCCAGCCATTGTCGTTGTGATACACCATCAACCGGCTCATTCCGCCATCTATGTTGATAGATTCCCCGGTGATAAACTCGGCCTTGGTGCTGCATAGGAAAAGTACCATTTCAGCAATATCTTCCGGCGTTCCGATACGACCGGCCGGGTGTTGCCGGTTATCCGGGTCCAATAGTCGGGCAGGCGACGGAACCGCCGAACTGCCCGGATGCCATGGATGAGTAAGCACCGAAGCCGTCAAATTGCCCGGATGCCATAGGTGAGTAGGCGCTGAAGCCCCTGACCAGCCCGGGTTGTATGAATTAACGGGCGAACCTGCCGGATGCTCCCGCCTTGAGCGCTCCGCTGGGTTCACTTCACCGTGGTAATTGGCGGTTTCAATCCAGCCGGGGTTTATCGCGTTTACTCGCGCTTTCCCGGCAAGGCTTATTGCCATTGCATGAGTCAAAGACGCGATACCGCCCTTTGCTGCCGAATATGCCTCCGTATCCGGCTGTGATTGATTTGCGCGGGTTGAAGAAATATTTACAATAGAAGCCCTTGGCGCAAGTAAATTTCCCTTTAGCAGTAAACTCGTAAGATAATATGGTGCGGTAACGCCTACCCGCTGAACATATTCAAAATCATCGTATGAGCAGCCGGATAAAAGCCCGCCCCGCCCAATACAGGCATTATTAATTAAACAGTCAACATGTAATGGAAATAAGCCCGCCGCTCCACAAGGCGTATCTGCCGAATGTACCGGAGGCTGGTTAAGAAATGTAACATAGCGCTCCAACGTCTCTTTCTCCGCAATATCTCCACAGAAGAACCTAAGCTTGTCATGGGTCTTGTCCAGTGCTTCGCCAGCGTGTTTATCAATGTCAATAATGGTGACGGCTGCGCCTTCACGCAAAAATGCTTCCGCAATGCACCGGCCTATTCCATTGGCGCCGCCTGTTATTATGGCGTGTTTGTTACTAAACTCCATCACACTTCATCCTTTGATAGATACTGGTTTAGTCTTTCAAATTTGTATTCAATTCGCGTGCGAAGGGCATCATCATCAATGCCAAGAACAAGCCGCATTTGCGCAAGCATCATTTCCACATCGGCTATTTCGTCTAAGATATTTTCCACCATGCCGGGCTGAGGCGTTCGGTTTATATATTTTTGAAGCGCGACAATTAACTCTGCACATTCTTCTATTGCTTGGCCTGCCTGGGCGTTTAACCCCCATTGGTCTAGGGCAGTTTGCATGGTTTTAACTTCGTTTTCGGTAAACTGTACTTTCATACATCCATCACCTTTACATAAGAATTTTCTCCAGTGCTTTGCCCTTTGCCAATTCATCTACAAGCTTGTCAAGCCAACGGATTTTTTGCATAAGCGGGTCCTCAATTTCCTCAACGCGAACGCCGCAAATCACGCCTTTTATTTGGGAGGCATTGGGGTTTATTGCCGGCGCGGTTGCAAAGAAAGCTTCCAGGTCAACTTCGTTATTAATTTGTGTTTGAAGTCCGTTATCATCATACCCTGTAAGCCAGCAAACTACTGTGTTAAGTTCGGACTTTGTGCGCCCCTTACGCTCAATTTTTTGCGCATAAAGGGGGTAGATGCTTGCAAATGTCATCTTAAATATTCGCTCCTTTTTCATGGGGCCCTCCTTTTCGTGATTTATGATAAATGGCAATGGCTCATAATCTGACTTAATAATACAGTTTCCAATTTATTTGGAACCGGTATCAGCCAGCAAGCGTTTCAACTCAGCAATTTCTGCATCCGACAGTGTTACACCCTTGCCCATTTTTGCATGTTCCGGTGCCCAATCGCGGATGTCATACTTTGGCTCACGGTCATTCCAACTTACCAGATTAAGTTCTTTTCTCCAACCTTTGGAGCCTTCGGATAAAACACCGATGTGTTTTGTAATTTCAAATTTAATGTCTGCCATTTTTACACCCTTTCTTGTTATTAATTTGCGATATCTTACCATGTGGATGCAGCAAAAACAATTTCAATTTGGATGCCTATGCTATAGCGTGTTAAATAAAAATAGTCCCAACCGGGCCGAAACAGCAAACACGAAAGCGCTTTTCGGCAACGGGTGGGACTGATTTCGTGTTAATTTGCTATAAGGACTCAGCTACCCAATATAAACTTGGTAATCTTCTTATCTTCGGCCGCTGGATTTATCTTCAGCACCTGCTCTTTTATTTTGTTTTTGGCATCTTCCTCATTAATGTTTGCGGCAATTTTAAACACGTCATCTCCAAAAAACCGCTCCGTTGTGCAAAATACGGTAGAGGACCAACCGTATTCCTCACCCTTTTGCGATACCTTAAGCTGCCTGCCGCAAGGCGAGATAAACATTTTCATTTGCAGTTCAACCAAAGCCCTGTCAAAGCCGGACTTATCTTCCCGTGAAAACCTGCCTTGCTGCTTAATTTCGTGTACCGGAAGGGTTTCATTGGAAGCTATTACGTCATAAATCCGTTTGGCAAAATGGCTGATTGTTCCATCTTCGTAGGCTTCGATAAAAGATATGCCGCCGCGCCTTACAGCCAGAAAATATGGGAACCACTCCTTGGTAATATACCCGCTTTTTTTGAAGAACAGCTTGCCGTAGGCAATGTCGTTACGTTCGTCCAAGACGCGGTTTATCCACTCCCAAGGGTCGGTTTCCGGGTCGCCGGTGTGCCAGCGGATGGGGTTGTCGTCTGGCGGTGTTTCGCACCAGCCCCTATCTATGATGGCATATATCCCGTCTGCACTACCGCCGGCCATAGAAAAACCCGCTGTCAGCAGCGCTTTAATAAAATCATCATAACAGCGTACCATAATTGCCCTCCGTAACTTATGCCGGCATTCTTTCCTTTAACTCATGCTCGATGAATGACTTGATGTAGGGGTTATTGCCGGTTGTCATTAGAAATTCAAAGCAGCTATATCTGCATTTTTGGTAATGCTCGTCCCCGATTTTAAAGTCATAGCCTGTGCACTTAGGGCTGCATGTGTTATTAACCAGCCGGTTACATATCCCGGCACTATTGATTGACTCAACCATTTCTGCCGGTAATGTATTAAGGAAACTAGGATAGCCGCTAATGCGTTCACCATAAATTCTTGTAAGCATACCATGTTTTCTGAAAACGAGGTTTAGCAGTGCCTTTGGCGGCTTGCCGTACTTATATGATGCAAGGAACCCGTTTTTCTTTTCTTCAAATGTTACCTTGCACCCATTCTTAAGCAAATAGTCATGCAGTTCATGAACAAAGGGCTTATTGTTTGCATCTACCGTTTCAAAAAATTGCTCGAATGTGATTTTTTCCTTTGCCACTATAGGCCTCCTATCCCCCGTACCCGCTCATAAGCTGCCAGCGTCCGCCAAATTTGTCAATCAAAGAAACGCATAGCGAACAGTATGTGGTACTGCTTAAAGGATCGGTAATGGTTGCCCCTTCAGATATTACTTCGTAGGCCGCTTTTAGTTCCTCGTCTGTGTCGAAGTTTACCAGCAGGTCTATTAGGAAGGACTTTGCGGGTTTATCGTGGTTTGCAACGTCTGACAGTTTTGTGGCATCGTCGGCTAACATGATTATGTGGTTTCCGATTTTTATTTCCGAGTGGGCAATCATGTCCTTTTCTTCTTCGCTGCACTGCCAGTCATCTGAGTGCATTTCCGAAAAAAGCGTTACATGTTTAACTTTCGCGCCAAATGCCTTCTCGTATAAATCAATGGCTTGGCCGGCTTGCCCTGTGAAAATCATAATTGGTGTGACTTTTAACATAGTATTTTCCTCCGTTTTATAGCAATAACCCATAGGGCTTAATTGCTTTGTAATATGCCTTTGGCTTCCGTATTGTCTGACGCAAAGTAAAGATTATATGTTTCGGTTTTGAAGCGAATAACCCCATAGTCTGGGTTTTCCGGGCCGGCGCCGTGGCCTTCCGTGAATGTGTTTTGCCAATGGTCTTTTTTTATGGCAGGGTCGGTAATAATCTCTGCTGTGCCTACAAGGGTGATGTTGTACTCGCTTGAAGCAAGGCAAACGCAGGCCTTGTTTGAGCCGGCGATACGTTGTGCCTTTGAACCCTTAGCACCTGTTATAAATGTTAACCAGTTGACGCCGTCTGCCTTTGAAATGGTTATTGCCGAACTTGTTGGGTAGCCGTTTTCGTTAATTAGCGATAGAACTACGTAGCCCTCCATTCCGCCCCCTACGTAGTCGGTTTTGGAATTTATAACCTCGCTGGCCCTTTCGATTATTGCTTGGTTCATGTTTTCACGTCCTTTGTTTATATTATTGGTTTGCCTATTTTCATTGCTTTCCGCCACTTAGGGGCTTCGCCACAATCGCTGTAATACTCGTCTAGGCGGCTTATTTTGCCGTTTGTTAGTTTTATAAAGGCAGTTACAAGATGAGATGATTCGGCTGAAAATATTCTCGTAACTATAGCCATGCCTCCTTCTATTTTTTCTATACGCTTAAGTTCACCGTTCCATTCGCCTGGGTACTCGCAGTTTGCGCGGATATATTCATCCACGGTAAACTGCTCGTTACTGTCGTGCCAGCATATTGTGGCATCGGGGGTGAAATAGCCGCGCAGGTCCGCAGCGTTTTGTTTTGCTACGGCATGAATGAAGCTTTCGATATTCAGCGGCTTGGTTTCGGAATGAGGTTTATGGCTATGTTTTCCGCACTGGATTGCAGCGATAAATGGCTTGCCGTCGATATACCGCCATTGTCGGCTTAATTTGATTTCTACTTTCACAACAACTTGGTTTGACAGTGCAGACCAGCGCCCGGCGTAGTTTGGATGCTTTTCCGTGAATTTTTCAATAAAAAACAAATTGGCTTCGTCCATTGGGTGCCCGATTATTTCGGCTATGCCCTCAATATCGTAGGCTCCAACGCTTATGGCTACGTTGGGGTTGGCTTTGATTTGCTGCGCTTTTAAATAATGCTCCCCTGTTTGGAAATACACTGTAAGTCCATCGTTGACGTGGCTCATCGGGCGAGTTGTGACCCGGCCATCTGCACATGTGGCAAGAGTAAGGGTTTTTTCTTTTTCAAGTGCTGAAATTACTTCGTCGGCGGATAATTCATATGTGCCTATTCCGTGGCTTTGGTAGTTTGCCCACATCCGGCATGTTTCAATGCGCTTGCCGTTATCGCCTTGCTCTTTGTCATATGCAAACTCGTTTAGAAGGTCGCATGGGAACTTAGGGCACTGCCCGCAGTGCTCATGGCCTCGGCCTTCACAGCAGTCTTTGACCGGGCAGGAATCGCCCCAGAAGGGCTTGGTTATGTTCGTGCAGCCTCCGCCGCATTTTTCTAGATATTCGCATTGGGTACATAGTATCCCGCATCTTGATTCGACCATTTTTTTTACACTCCTTTCTGCCCGATACGGGCAATTTCGCCACATAATTTAGTATGAAAATCGCTTTTATCGGTATCATCAAAACCGGATTTTCGTACTAACTCATGGAAAATGGTCAACTCCTTAAGTTTGTAAACTATACTGGCTCAAACGCGACAGCTATATGTCATGTTTGCGAATAACAGAAGAGAATATTTTTAGCGATAGCCTGAATTTCGTCGGCGATGTTAGAGGGCGATATAACCTTGACTTTATCGCCAAAGCTTAGCAGCCAGCTTATCATATAACCGCGATTAGTATACCCAAATTCGAAATGAAGCCCTTGGTCATCTTCGTGAAAGCTGTCTGGGCCGTAGCTTTCTATTAGCTGATACTTGGCTGATTTATCGAAAATTGCCACCAGCTTTATGTCATCGGAAAAATGGCTGTAAAAATTGCGTTTTTCGGGCGGGATGTTGCGCATGGTGAACCGTTCGCTGTCTTGGGCTAGGTTCCAAAGCCTGTTTAGTTTAAACATCCGCCAATCTTGCCGCTCAAGACAAAAGCCAAATACATACCAGGATGTCCATTGGAAGATAATAGTGTATGGCTCTATGCGCCTGTGGCTTTCGCCTTTTTCGTAAAAATAGTCGAACATGATTATGTGATTTTCCAGTATAGCCTGTTTTATGGTTTTGATTTTTTGAGTTAGATAGCCTTTGTAATGGGAAGCTAAGTCTATTACTATCGGCTCGTGCAGGGAAACTACCGCGTCGGAGTTTGCGCCTAGTTTGTCTAGGGTTTGCTCTATCCGGGATTGTTCTGATACGCTGCCTATGCCTTTTAGGGCGGCGATAATGCCTGTTAATTCGTCTGTGGTTAGTACACTTTTGTCCAGTTTAAACCCTTCGGCTATAGAAATGCCGCCGCCGCAACCCTGGTGGGTTATTATGGGGATGCCCGCTTGGCATAGCGCATCTATATCGCGGCTTATAGTGCGGCGGTTTACTTCGAATTTTTCGGCTAGATATGGGGCTGTTACACGGTTGTTTTGCAGCAGAACTGTTAGAATGCCCAGTAAACGGTCTAGCTTCATTGTCATGCCCTCCGGGGTTTTAATTTAGAATGACTATAACACAAAAACACGACAGCAGTGTGTCCTATTTCATGGGAACATGTTAAATTATTTTCTGCCTCAACAATTCCTGTGCCGCCCCCGCCATCCTTTCTGCTGGGTCTACCAGCCTTTTTAGGCGGCGGGGCTTCTGCATCTGAGGTATAGCCTGTCTTGAAAACAAAAATAATTTTGTAAGGGTTTTTGTTTCCGTCCTCGTCAACCTCACCGATAATGATTTTCTCAATCATGCTTTCAAATACGGCGGGGTCAAATTCGTTCATGGCTTCGTTCTTTTCTAAAACCACCTTAAATTCGGCAAGTCGCTTTTTGAGTTGTGAATCGTTTTTGACGGCTGATTGAAGTTCTTGTTGCTCTTGGTCTGCCGCTTCCAATTCATCTAATAAATCCTCACGCTTTTGGTCGTACTCGGATTTTGCGATTGAATTGTCGAGTAGCAGTTCAAGCAGTCGGTCAAGGCGGGTCTTTATATATGAAACCTTTTTATCAACCTTTGCAAGTTCCTTTGTGTAGCTGTTTTCATTCAAGGATGTTTCTACACGCTGTAGAAATTCTGTAATGATGTCTTTGTTGTCGCTACACATTAGGCGGAACGCTTCTACAAAAGCCTGTTCAAGTTCCTTTTCCTCAATTCGGCTGATGCTGTCGGGGCAAACCTTTTTACCCCGCTTGACGGAATCGGCACACGACCACACTCTTTTTTCGTAGTCTGTTCCACTATAAAGGTTACGTCTGCTGTAGACACTTCCGCAAAAGCCGCAATAAATCATACTGCTAAAGGGATATTGGCGGCTGTACTTATCCCAGCGTTTGCCTTTGTGCATAATCGTTTCACCACGCTTGTTGAGAATAATTTGGGCTTTTTCAAAATCATCTGCTGATACTATCGGCTCATGGTTGTTTTCAACGTAGTACGAATCTTTCTCGCCTAAGTTGGTAAGGCGTTTTTTTGATATGGGGTCTGTTACGTAAGTTTTACCCATTTCTAAATCGCCCTTGTACTTTACATTTTTGAGAATCATATTAACAGAAGTCCATGCCCATGTTTCGGAGCGGAGCGGTTTATACCC
>Ga0123355_10008628_pt1 | contig 15401 bp, 8 predicted proteins | sample TergutEmb28metaG_3_FD_89872 | JGI IMG/M metagenome (GOLD analysis project Ga0123355, IMG submission 89872) | Embiratermes neotenicus P1 segment gut microbial communities from Petit-Saut dam, French Guiana - Emb289 P1 | ecosystem: Host-associated > Arthropoda: Insects > Digestive system > Gut ... | reverse complement strand
GCCGGTTCATAGGTAAGGCCATTATCTCTTTTAAGTTTGTCACAAATCGCTTTTCTAAGTTCAACTGTACCTGAAGAAGGTGTGTATCTCGTAAAGCCGATATTAATTGCTCTGATAGCTTCATCCCTAATGTGTTCCGGTGTATCAAAATCCGGTTCCCCTGCGGTAAAAGCTGCAAGGTCAATACCTTCGGAGGCCATTTTCTTGGCCTTGGCAGTAATTGCTAATGTTGAAGATTCTTTAACTTGAAGCCCTCTCTCAGATAATCTCATTTTACCACGCATCCTTATCATAGTATTTGCCGGATTCCGGCTATATAACATAGTATACAACAAATATAACCAATGGACAATATGTAAATCACGTGAATCTAATTTGTGGAGAAGTGAAATAATCCAACCACGAAACACACAAAAAGCACGAAAATATGACCACACATACATTGCCATGTGACTTTCGCCTTGATTTTTTCGTGTTTTTTGTGTGTTTCGTGGTAAATATTTTACAAATTACACTGACGTGATATGTAAATTATACTTAAATTCTTCTAAAAAGAGAACAGAGACGTTATTATTTTGTGTAGGTTTCAGTGCATAGATTATTGATAAAGAAAGATGTTAGTGTTATAATTATATTAATTTAAATTTTGCCAAAGATTTGAGAGGTTTTCAAGTGGATTTCAAAAAGCAATTTGACCATCTATTACCAATTATAAACAGAGATACGAGCGAGCTTTATTTTGAAGTAACCGAGAGTTTTAAGGAGAAAATGACCGTTAAAAACGATGGGGGCGGCATAATAACAGGGCGGATAATGTCCAATTCCAGCGCGATAACTTTTGATTCTGAAGAATTTCAGGGTAATGACAGCGAAATTTTGTTTAGTGTGGATACAAGCATGTACACTATTGGCGATACTTTGAAAACATCCGCGGTTATAATGTCTAACGGAGGAGAGCATACAGTTGAGTTTGTTATAAAAATAGTGCCTCACGCGATAGAAACCAAAGAGGGAACCAAGATAGTCAGCCTTGAGGATTTTTGCAGATATGCGAAAGAGCGGCCAGTTCAGGCAAGCCAGCTGCTTCACAGCAGTGAATTTGGTAAGTGGCTTTACTCGTCCGGCTATGAATATATGGATTTTTATGAAGAACTCCTAATGGACTCGGACAGGAGCAGAGCTGTTTGGAACTTCCTTGCTTTTAACGGATATAAACCGGAAAGTGTGGTTGCTTTTAAAAATTCGCATATGACAGTGAAAATAGCACCTCATATGAATCTTTATCCGGGAAGTATTGGCGTAGTAAAGCGCGGCACGGGATCCGTTGATGAACAGATTGCTCTAAAAAATAAGTGTACTTGGATAAAAATTAATCAAAACAGGCTTTTGGATGGACATTTTGACGAGAACGGAGAAGCTTATATAAGCTTTACTATAGAATCTGATAAGTTGATAGGCAAAAGAAGCACGGCCATCCTTTGCATAGGCGAAGATGAAATGGAGCTGGTCGCTAAAACCCTTGAAGTAATTGAAGCGAGTTTGGAAAAAGAGTATTTAACGCCTAAAGAGAGCTCTTTGATTCATATAAAAAACAACAGTGCTTCAACTGTTACAGTAAATATACTCCCCAAAGACAATTTTATAAAGATTGAAAACAATAAGCTTAATGTTAAAGAGAGCGCAAAAATACCCTTTCATATTGAACTTAGCAAAGTGCAGTCTGCTCAGTTTGCGCTGGTCAGGCAGCCGGAAGTTAAAACAGAAATCACTGTAAATGCAATGCTGGAAGGTAATAAATTTACAAAAAAATTAAATTTGACCATAGGCTGGTTTTAATGACAATCTTAGAGCAATATAAAAAAAAGCTGACGAGGCGCAGTTCATATAAAGATTATATAAGCCTATCCCTAAAGGCTTATAAAAACTACAAACTATTAAAAGATTCCAAAGGACTTGCAAATGCCGCGGCTATAGCACAGGAAGGGCTTAATTTGTATCCGTCATCTGCGCGGCTTCTTTTGCTTTGTTCATTTTTTGATATAGAAACGGGTGCTTTAAACGATGCGAAGATTAATATAGACAGGCTCAGGCCTTACCTAAATTACTATAAAAGCAGTGATGTATCGGTATATATTGCTCTTACCTTTTTAACGGCCTTATACGATATAAAAGCTCAGGTTAAAAGTAGTACTGCCAAGCAAATTAAGAGTTTGAAAAAGCAGCCGGATTCTTTTTCAAAGCTTCTTTTAGGGTATTTATATTATGAGTTGGGCGAATATCATTTAAGCATAAAGCAACTTGAAGAAAGCTACAGCAAAGGGGGGCGTTCATTTTTTCTTTATTTGCTGTACAGCCGAATTTATAACAATGGAGACGATAGTGGCTATCTCCTCTTGCCTTTTATTAAGTGGGGCCTGAAGGAGGGCTTTATTGAGGTTGATTTTATAGAAGATTGCAGCGGTTTGATTGAGGCAATTTTTCCTGACCATGTGCAAGGGTTTAAACATATATATGAGAGCACAGGCTCGGAACTTTTGTTGCGCTTAATTTGTGAAAAACAAGTGGAAGAAGAGGATATTTCGCAGAAATCTTATAAATATTACAAAGAAGCGGAGCATAGGCAGTTGCATATCGAGGGCGTCCCGGAGCTGCTTATTAAATGCGCTTGTGCCTATGAATACGAGGATGTTCCTTCACATACTTTACGTACATTTCTTAAAAACAATCAGCTTGACGAAGAGACTTTGCCTTTCGTACTGTACTTTATTCTTGCGAACCCTAATTTTGAAGGGTTTATTGAAGAGTTTGGCTTAAAAGATTTAATATGGAAAGCCTCTGAATGGGCCGTTGAAAATTTGCTTAGCGGGCGAATTTATAACAGTATACACAAATATTGTTTGGAAAACTCTTTTGAGTGCTCGAAGCAAGTTGAATTGTCACTCTACAGGGATTTATTCCTGGCAAATGTCTATATAGATGGTGTGGATGAAGGATTTTTATATGTTCATGAAGATGAGAAAGAGAATATGGAGATATATGAGTTTGAAAACGGCTTCAAGCAGATTCGGACTGTGGCAGGGAATATAAAAATTGATATAATAGACAAAAACACCGGGAAAATAGCAGATGTATCTTATACAACAAACAGGCAGGTTGAAAATGCCGGTGCAAAGCTGTATAAATACTATATTGACAGAGGATATAACGACTTTGCTCTTTACATAGCATTATCGGGCTTTTATATAAAAAGCAAAGAGCCGCAGGAAAGGCATATTGATATTTTGCATAAAACTCTTGAGGCTGGCAATTTATCTTCAAGCTTTCGTATGCAAGTTGAAGGGGAGCTTGGGAATACTCTCTACACTTTAAACCGACGCGATAAAGCCCTTGAGTATTTTAACAGAGTTGACGAAAGCCGCCTCGACCAGAAATATATTGAAACTATGTTGATTGCTTTTGTAAAGGCATATGATTTTAAAAGAGCCACTCAGCTTATTATAAAAAAGCGTGGATATATAAGCGACAGGACACTTCTATGGGCGATTAAGGAGTTGACCGCGGATTACAGGAACAATATGCATAGGCTTTTAGCGGATGCGGCCTATGAACTTTTAATAAAAAACTGGTATGATGCAAGGCTTTTGGATATAGTGGGCAAATATTATGCAGGAAGCAATGAAGATTGGTATTTGCTCAGAAGTTCTTTAGCAAATATAGACTTATATAATTTGGCGTTAGATAAAAAAATATTGGAAAACAGCTTATGGATTCGGGATTTTGGCGAGGCTTCCCAAACTGTATTTAATCGCTTGTATCAAAATGATATGGAAAAAGAGCTTACATCGGACTATATTTATTATGCTTGTTATGAAATAACTGCCGAAGACAAAAGGCCTTCATTTGAGCTTATTTTAAATTTGGAAAAGCACTTTGAGACTACAGGCGAGCGAATTTTGGCATATGCCCTTTGTACGGCTTATTTGAAGTTTTCTATTGATACTTTTAAATCTCATGAAATATTGCAAAAGAGCATAGATTTTATGGAGGAGGATGGCATATTATTGCCTGAGTTTAAGGGTGCAAAAGAACTAAAGGCTCCTTATATTGATAAATATTGGCCTTTGGTGCATAAAGCTCCTTCTTCCGTCGAGGTTTTTTTGCATTATAAAATAGATGATGAGGCTTCGTATAGCAAAAAACTAATGAAGCATCTTTTTTTCGGCATATTCTATACTGTAATTCCAATATTTTATAATGAGACAGTTGAATATTACATCAGCGAACAGAAGGGTGAGGATTTTCTCCAAACGGATATAAAAACTGTTTTTAATGATATCAACAGTTTAAGAACACAGCAGGATGACATGTTTTTTAACATAAATAATGCACTTATCTATGAAAAAACTTTCAAATTTATGGAGGTTGAAAAAACCCTTTCGGAAATTATAAAGCAAAACCACGAAATAAGAGGGCAGTTACTATAAGGAGGCTCGGCGTATAAATGGCGAATTTAAGCTTAGATAAGGAAAGAGGCCTGTTTTTAGGCATTGATTTCGGCACTACCAATTCAGTTATAAGTATATACAACTTTGAGGAGGGCAATGTTATAACAATACCTATAGACGGCAGTAATATCTTGCCTACAGCTGTTCAGTTTGAGCAGGATTCGGATGATGAGGGCAAGCTTTCTAAGGTTTTTGGAGCAGAAGCTAAGGGAGGTGCTGTAATTTACCCGGAGAGCACCGTTCTTGGGGTTAAAAGGCATTTAGGTTCGGATGAAAAGATAGCAGTTTATGCGGATGAGAAGGAGTATTTATTTCTGCCCGAGCAAATTGCTGGAGAGATTATATCATACTTAAAGCAAAAGACGGATGAATATGTCAGGGAAGAGCTTAAAATGGAGGGCGAGTTTTCCGGATGCGTGATAACCGTGCCCGCAAACTCAACCGATAAGCAAAAGCAAAAGACAAAGCAAGCTGCTATTTTAGGAGGATTTGATGAGGAAAGTGTGTTTTTGCGTTTAGAGCCGGCGGCGGCGGCAATAAGTTATGCTGTAAACAAGGCGGCCGATAAAAAGGTTTTGGTTTACGATTTTGGGGGCGGCACTTTCGATGCTTGCGTACTTGGAATACAAGTATTGAGAGAAGGCGAGCCTGCTATCTCAATACTAAGTACTTACGGTGATAACACTTTAGGCGGAAATGATGTGGATAAAATAGCCGCTGACATGATATATGAAGAATTTAAGAACCTTACAGACGGAGAAATTAACCTTTTTGACGAAGATGCTGATGACGGCATATCAAAACGTCAGAAAAAAACAGCCGTAGCGCGCCTAATGCAAATGGCGACTCAAGTTAAGGAGCGGTTTTCTCAGTCTCAGACTGCTAAAGTGGTATTGGCACCTTTTATTAGCGAGCCTAAAATTGTAAATATCAACATGGAAATTACCAGAGAGGAATTTCTAAGCCACAAGAGAGTTAATAAGCTTTGGGATAACGATGATGTGTTTGAGAAATTTAGAGATAAATCTGTAAGCGATATGATAAATATGACTATTGAATGTGTTGACAAGTGCTTGCAAGCAGCAAAGCTTGAACCGAAAGATATTGATGAGGTGTTTACAGTCGGCGGCAGTTCTGCGTTATGCGATGTAACAGAGCGGATTAAAGAGAAATTTAACAAAGAGCCGTACAGAGCGAAAGTGAGCCCGGCGCTTAGTATTTCGCAAGGGGCGGCTTATTACTGCAATATGATTATGATGCCTACGGTAAAAGGGCCTACGGTTTCTGAAAAAACTATTCATCCGCTTGGGCTTGAAATTGCAGGGAGGAGGTTTTTAACCGTTGTAGAAGCGGGCATGGATATACCAAAAGAAGGCCTTGAAGTGGAAGCACCTGAGCTTCTTATGACAAATTTCGACAATGTATCCAGCATGGCTATAGTTGTTTATGAAGATACAGAGTGGGCAGACAGTGAACCTAAATATGTAAACGAAAGCGGCATGAAGCGGCTTGCGGGAACCTCGCTGAGGGGCATACCACAAGCACCTAAAGGGCAGGAAAAAGTTCAGGTTATATTTACAGTGAGCCAGGACAGCATTTTAAAGGTAAGTGCTAAATCCACAAGTGCGACCGGAGTGGGAACCCGCTTAACAGTTGACGATTTGTATACACATAACTAAGGAGTATTTTATGTTTAAACACAAGCTTAAAGTCCGTAAATCTGTTCGTAAAAAAACTTATCCGACTTTGCCTCTTATGGAAGAACATAATAAGGTATGTTTAAGATACGCCAGATTTATAAATACAACAGCCTCTGTTTCTCTGAGCCTTTTGGCGGAAGCTTCCTTAAATGAATTTCATAGCAGTGCTTTCAGCGGCACAGGGTACATTAGGAGGGCTTATTCTCGGGTCATGGATATGTATAGCCGTGTAATAAGCTACTACAATTTTTGTGAAAGCGAGATAGATTCTCAAGGGAAAGCTATGCTTACGAGCATAAGGGCTATTTTTTATGCGAGGCTTTCGGAGTATAAAAAAATACTGCAAGCTGTTTCTGGCTTTGAAGAGAGCGAAACCGGAAATATAAATTTTTCTGAAAAAATCCGAAGTATAATTGCTTTGCATTTCAATGAAATGTTAGCTGAAATTAACAAAAACTATATGGTTCATATGTGGAATATGGACTCTTCCGGAGCTCAAGAGTTGGCAGAGCGCATAAAAAACGATATAATGCGCAGGTTTTCAAATGCTTTCTTTGAAGCTTACACGGAATTTTCCCATCAAGCCAAAGCCCTTGATGAGAAACCCCAATATGTAGCTTTGTTAAGCCTTGATCGTATCAAGCAGGAGTATAATATATTAGGTGCGATTATAAGAATACAAATGCCGGGATTTGAAATGCAGAGCAGAAGCCGCACTTTTGTTAATGAGATTTTGCGTATGATACGAAGCGAATATGAACACTTGGATGCTGATATTAATCATATTGAGGCACTTAACCGAGCCAAGAGAGAAAGCAGTGCTGCTGACAGCGATTTTCTTAAATTTATGGAGAGGATATTGGCGTTTTTGAACTCAAAAGATACCCTTGTTTTAAATAAGGACAAGTTTCTATCTGAATATGAAGTTATTTTAAATTATTTTGATGAGTGGATTAAGACTTATTGGAGAAAGCAGTCCAAAGAAGGAACATATAATTTTCACTTATTATACAGGGCTAAACTACAGGATGTTTTGCGCACAGAAGCACTTTTTGAAGGCATTAAGCATGAATTTGACTCGATTTTTGACGATATAAGTAAAAACATGGAAGATTACAGAGGCGATGAGCATGTATATCAGATAATTAAGGGGATACATGAGACTATTTCCGTAAAGCGCGAAAATATGAACGAGATGTTTGAGGAGTACCTGGAATGTTTGGCACCGGCTTCGGATAATGCAGTGTCCTCAGAATATGAATTTGAGAAGGATATTGATGAAATCATTGCAGAGTACAAAGATTCTTTCTATAGTTTTCTTGACAGAGAAGCGTCAATAAAATTATTGGAGGACTTTTATAAAACTCAAATAAATAAATTCAACAGTAAAAATTTGCAGATGATAGAAGAGATATTAGAATCTGAGAAAGATAGTATAAGAAAAGCGGATTATAAATTCAGGAAAGAATGTTTATTCTTTGAGATAATAACTTTTGAAGAAATAATAAGTTATAGTGCATCAAAGCTTAGAGACAGCGAAAATGAGGCAGCATTAAAATGTTCAAAGCTTATAGAGGGCGCGGCGTTAAATATAAAGGAATTACTTAGTGAATATGGTATTGAAGTTATTGCGCCCGAGCTTGGTGAAATGTTTAACGGACGTTTGCATGAAGTTATTATGACCAGAGAAGAAGAAGGGTTTATGCGAGGCGCAATAATAAAAGTTATCAGCAATGGATACAAAGAAGGTAACATAGTTTTTGCACGGGCTAATGTTATTTGCGCTAAGTAGTCAAGGGAGCACTAATGAAATTAAAAACCAGCCTTTTGAATTTACTAAAAAACAAAGAGCCTTCCGAATCCCAGTTTATACTTGGTATAGATTTGGGGGACTCGGCATCGACCATTTGTTATTATGACACGGTGCACAAAACCCCGGAAATAATAGATATTTCGGGAGGTTACAGCCGGGCAAATACTCCTACTGCTCTCCAATACACTACTAATTCAGGGGAATGGTTATTTGGGGAGTATGCTGTTTTAAACGACATTGCAGAGGAAGATATATCTTTTGCTAATATTTTGAGTAAACTGGGCAATAATTTTCATGTGCAAATAGGTGATGAGCTTAGGCCTGCCGCGTATATCTTAGGTCGTTATATAAAAGAACTTCTTAAAGGGCTTAAAAATATAAACCCTAAGGCTGAAATTATAGGTATTGTTGTTTCCGTTTCCGATTACATGACAGAGGCAGCAAAAATTGAGCTGTCTGAAGCTTTCGAGGAGGCCGGGTGCGCCGAGCGGATTATAGGATTTGTTTCCCATAGGGAATGCGCCCTTGCTTTTCACTTTCACGAGCAAAAAATAAGCAAAGAAAATTTGCTTTTAGTGGATTTTGGCGGGCGGGAGTTTCGTGCCGGAATTTATGAGATGAGCGGGGGGAAAACTTCCGCAAAAGCTAATACCGCGTCATATTTTTGTGACAAAGAGCTTAGCGCAGGGGCAGTGGATACCCATATAAAAGATAAATTTATACGAATATATAACCAAAGTATAGACGAACCTACGGCGGATGCTTTATCTCAAATAGATATACTTTTTTATCAGAACAAAGATGCGCTGTTTCAGAGGCATATTCCTAAAAAAGGCATGAGGGTATTTTTTAATTTTGTACATCCGCCTTTTGGCTACGTATTTACTAAAGAAGACGCCAATGAAATTATTACACCCTTTAAATTAAAAACGAAGACGTTTTTTGATGATTTGTTTAAAAGAAGCAGTGCCGAGCTTGAATTTGGTGATATAACTACTGTACTATGCACCGGAGGCGGCTTTGAAATGCTTTGGGCAAGGGAGCTTATAGAAGACTTGTTTCCCGACAGCAATATTTTTACACATAAAAACCCAAAAGCTGTGAATGCTCATGGAGCGGCAATAATAGCCGCCGCTTCCCTTGGGCTGGAAGCGGGAAAGCCTGTTGAAGTTGAAGATAGCTTGCAAATTAAAAAAGATATAGGCATTATAATAGAGCAAAGCGATGAAAAACAGTTTTTGCCTATAATTGAGCGAGGAAGTTTTTGGTGGCAGGCCAATAAATCTGTTAAACTTATAGTAAGAGACTTTATAGGGGAAGAATTTAAAATGAAACTTCATGAGAGGGATGAGGAAGGGTATATGAAAGATATAGGCAGTGTTTTATTAAGGGGTCTGCCTCTATCCATAGACATTATGCGGATTTCTCTTGAACTTTCTTATGTGGAGTATGGAATCTTGAAGGCTCGAATAGAGGAAGAAGGATTTGGGAAGTTTTTATCGGAGAACAGAGCAAGCGGGGAAGTGCGGATTAAGGTGCAACAGTGCATAACCTAAGTTGAAGTAAAAAACGATAAAAAAATTGGGTGAAACTGGTTATGCACCATTGCTAGGTCAGTTGAGCCGGGGGAGCGTAAATGAACTGGGAGGACTATAAGCAAATAATAAAAGAAAAAGGTGAACTGCCGGAGAATTATTATATCCTTGGTATTGATCTTGGTACAACCAATTCTGTTATATCCTATTGGAATGCACAAGTACATAGACCTGAACCCATAGATATATCGGGGGGCTTTGGCAAAATCCCAATGCCTTCTGTAGTACAGTTTAGGCCTGATAATAAAGAGTGGATAATAGGGGAGGAAGCTTACCGCTCCATGAAAATATACCCGGAAACTACAATCCGCAGTATAAAACGGAAAATGGGAACGGATGAAAAGGCTTATATAGACGGAAAAAATTATCTGCCGGAGGATATATCTGCTAAAATACTGGAGGAGCTTGTATCCTTTGTTTATGCTTTAAATCCTAAGGCGGAAATAGCCGCTATTGTGGTCAGTGTACCATATGATTTTGATGACGCGGCTAAGAAGGCTACAATGAAAGCCTGCGAAATTGCGGGGTTTGGTGATAAGCTTATTTGTCTTATTGAGGAGCCAAAGGCGGCTGCCCTTGCTTATAATTATAGACATTCTATTGAGTTTGATGAGAAAATAATGGTTTTCGACTTTGGCGGAGGAACCCTTGATATAACAGTGTTTCATGTAGTTGAAAAAGATGAGAGGCATATGAAAATGCAAGTTATCTCTGAAGGAGGCGAAGCCTATCACGGCGGCGATAATATTGATGAATGCATACTCTCTAAATTCCATGAGCTTATACATGAGAAAGTGAAGATTTCTAAAGATGATATAAGCCTAGAAAATCAAGCGGAGCTCATAATGCGAAGCAAAGAAGTTAAGGAGCGGCTTTCGGGTACAAAATCCTTTAGAGTTCCTTTTACCTTTTGCATACCTCCCTTTGTAAGCCCATTAAGCCGTGAAAATTTTGAGGAACTTATAGCTGATTTTATAGATAAAACGGCAAAACTAGTTAACAAAACCCTAAGGGAGGCTTATGCGGGAGCACTTGCTCCGGCGGATATAAACAAAGTGCTTTTAGAAGGCGGCTCGTCGCAAATGCCCTGGGTTAAGGAAATGCTTAGGAGTATATTTAATGATGGAGAGAAAATTTACACATCCGAGCGGCCGGCTCTTGATATTTCATTAGGTGCTTCTTATTATGCGGCTATGAAAATGGGTGTTTTAGCAGAATCCGATATGGAGGCTTTAAGATATAAAGTGGAATTTGAGGCTACCGTGGCTCATGATATAGGCCTTGAAATAATTTCAGGAGGGGCTAAGACTTTCTTTACAATGATAAGAAGAGGAACCCCTTACCCGCTTGCAAAAAAGAACCATGTTTTTACCTTGTCAGGAGAAAATGATGAGGATATGACCACATTTGATTTGCGGATTTTAGAGCGTATCGATAAGGACGACAAACATGAAAACTGCAAGCTTATAGGGGATGTGTTGGTTTCAAATCTTCCTAAGAGGCCGAACGGTAAAACAAGACTCAGGGTAACTTTATTAGCCCAGGAAGAGGGCGGGCTGATAAAGGGTGCCGTTGAGGATTTAGGATATGCGGATGAATATGAACCGAGCGGATATAAAGAAGCATTTGATCCCGGCAGATTTATAAAGACTAAGATTTAGGAGGCTAAATAACAATGGGGTATTTAGGTATTGATTTAGGAACCACGAATTCTGTGGCTGTAATCTATAACGACAAAACGGACGAGCTTCAAATAGTTAAAGTGGACGGAGGCGAGGAAATACTCCCTTCGGTGGTTAACTACTCCGGCGGCGAGATTATAGTGGGGCAGGAGGCCAAGGAAGGGGCTATTATTTACCCCGAAACCACCGTTTCTTCCGTTAAAAAGCTTATGGGTGATACTGAGCCTTTATTATTGGGAGAATTCACTACGCTTCCTGAGGAAGTTTCGGCAGATATATTGAGATATTTGAAATCAGCCGCCGAAGAGCAGGCCGGGCAGGAGTTTAACGAGGTTGTAATTACTCATCCCGCCTATTTTAATGACCGCCAAATCTTTGCCACCAAACAGGCAGGACTTTTAGCGGGCTTTAAAGATGTGTATCTTATGAGTGAACCTTTGGCGGCGGCTATTGAATACGGTTACAAACAGGGTTACGCCCAAACTCTTATGGTTTATGATCTTGGGGGCGGCACTTTTGATGTATGTGTGCTGAGAGTTTCCAAGGATGCTTACGGGCAGGAAATTTTTCAGGAGCTTTCCGATGTAGGAGATATGAATTTAGGCGGAGATAATTTTGACTCTTTGCTTATTAAATTTTTCAAGGAAAAGTTCTTTGAAGAAAATAAAGTGGATTTGGATGAACTTGATACATTCGCTAGATTGCAAGTTACTCAAAAGCTCAAATACGAAGCGGAAAACCTTAAAAAAAGGTTATCGGCTGCAAATACGGCCTCTGCTAAAGTAAGTCCTCTGATAATAGCTGACGGGGTGCCTTTGAGCTTAAATGTTGAAATTACCCGTGAGGAATTTGAAGCAATACTAAGACCTTATGTGGACAGGAGCAAAGATATAATGGAGGAGGCTCTCACAAGGGCGGCTAAAACTCCCGATGAAATATCCAAAGTCATACTGGTAGGCGGCTCGACGCTTATTCCCATGGTAAGGAGGATGGTTGCGGGGCTTATTAAAGAGCCTTATATGGCAACAGATCCGGCTAAAAGCGTTGCTATGGGCGCGGCTATATATAATTACTTGATTCATCTCCCGGAGTCTAATGTGTCTGTGGGTCAAGTAACAAGATTTATATTAGGCACCCAAGCTGTTATTGATGTTGAGAGTATGGAAAAAGCACTGATACCAATAATTCCCATAGGAACTTCCATTCCGTGCAAAGTGAGTGACTCTAATTTTGCAGCCATGAGCGGCGCATCCTCCGTTAATGTGGACTTGTATCAATGGGATGAAGGTCATGAAGAAGATAAAAAATACATTGGCTGTATTTCATTAAAAGGGCTTGAAGGGGCTACCCGTGTTGAACTAACCTATGCATTGGATGAAAACAATATATTTGAAGTCTATGTGAAAGATTTGAAGAGCGGCAATGCCGAGAAGGGCGTTTTTGACAGAACTAAAGAAATGCCTCATCCTGAGAAAATTGAGACTTTTGAATATGTTGATAATGTACGGGTGGTATTTATTATTGACACGACAGGCTCTATGGATACCTATATAAACGGTGTTAAGGACAGGGCTATTGAGTTTGCCGAGCTTTTACAATCTAAAGGCGCGGGTTTCGAGCTGGGACTTATTGGCTTTGGTGATTTAGGAGAGAAGGAAAAGCCAAAGGTGTACGATTTTACTGATGATGTGGAAAAGTTCCAAAAGCAAGTTAAAGCCCTGCCAAAATACTACGGCGGGGATATTCCGGAATCGAGCCTGGACGCCCTTGAAACAGGAATCACTCTTTTAAACTCAAAAGTAGAATATGAGGGCGATAAAAATATCTTTATACTTATTACAGACGCGCCCCCTCATATACCCACAGCCAACGGAAGGTATGTAGAGGATATTTGTGATATGCTTGAAAGAAGAGGTGTTACAACTTATGTTGTGGCAAAGCAGGATAAGGATTCGCTGGAGGCTTATATGCCCCTTATAGAATCCGGCGGAAAGTATTATGACCTTAAGGATAAATTCTTTGACATACTTGACAATATAGCTCTTAGCATAGCTGAGCTAATAAGGATATAAAGGAGTCATTTTAATGCCTCGCATATTACTCTGTGTAAACCAAGAAGAGAATATTATCCCTTATAAACTTCCTGGGATGGATACGGAGGTATATACTTTCGAGGAGGCATTGTACTGGGTTTATAACAATTGGAAAGCATCTTTTGAAAATTTTTTATCCAAAGAGTTTATATTTTGGGTAAATGACGCGCTTGTTCAAAAAGGCTTAGCAGCGCAGCTTGCTGAAATTTTAGGAATAGACTCCCCGCAGGAGCGGCTTTTAAGCTTTCTTTCTCTTACGGATTTTTTTAGTTCGGAAGAGCTTTCCCTGCTAAAATCGGATGTGGTTGTCTGGGAAGAACAGCTTGAGTGGGAGCGCATGGGCAGTATGGGCGATGAGTTTATGCGAAAAAACGAGCCCGATAAAGCGTTTTACTATTATAAAAACGCTTTGGAGAGAGGAAACAGCCCCAAACTTTTAAATAATACGGGCATATGCCTTATGCATCTGGGGCGTTTTAAGGAAGCGGTTTCTTATCTTGCAAGGGCATATGAATTAGATAGCAATGACTTTAATATCACTGTAAACTACGCCGAAGCCCTTATTCTAAACGGAAATTTTGAAGAGGCCTTCAAATATCTTAAAAAAGCGGAAAGAGGCGGCGAGAAAGCGGTAATTGATTATTTGTACGGAAAACTGGCACTGGAGAGCGGAAATATTATAGAGGCAATAAATCACTATGAAAGAGCCGCAATGCTTGAACAGGATCCTTTCTACTACTATGCTCTGTCAAAAGCTTATGCTAAACAGCGAAAATTCAGCAAAGCCTTTGAAATTCTTGAAAAAGTTGATGTAAAAGATAAAGAATTTCTTGTAAATCAAGCTGCGGCATACGAAGCTCTTGGGGATAGTACCGCCGCTGTCAGATGTATGGAAAAGGCGATATTTTCCGGTGAAAAGGATAAATCAGCCGCGCTTTTGGCATTGCTTTCTAAGTATCGCCGGCAAAATCACGAGCTGGATAAAGCCGAACTGGCGGCATCTATGGCACTTTATGCAGATAAGGATAATAAATTTGCCCTATTGGAAATGAGCAGAGTGAAAAAGGTAAAAGGAAATTATAAAGAGTATCAAAAAAACCTTGAAGAGATACTGGATATTCTTAAGAGAGAGTATAGAGAGAAAGCGGGTTTGGGGTAGGGGAGGATGAGTATAAATTACAAAAGACTATTGACTGTATTAATAGCTGTTTTAGCTGTCATAACAGCAGGAGGATTAACAATTGTCCTGTTGAGTTTTGCGCCCTTCCTGCCGCAGGAGGCAGATGCAAAGGACAGAGAAGCGTATTTTCAGGCTATGTCTCTAAAACTTGCCCCTAAAACTGAAAACGCAGCGGCAGACGTTAGGCTTGAGCATACAAGCGAATTTGAAATAGGATTTGCTTTGCGCAATACCTCGGGCATGGTGCTTCATTATGCGAAAGGTTATAGGCTGTATCAATACTTTGATGGAGAATGGGGCGCGCTGGAATTGCCTTATTACTCCTCGGCTCATATTATCGGGATTGATCAATATATCGAGCCGAATGCTATAAAAGTATATAATATTAACTGGACTGAGTGGTGGCCGCGGGATAGATATGGGCATTCTGACTTCCAGCTTCAGCCGGGACAGTATAAATTTGTGAGGGATTTTTTTCCTGATAGACTTGATAATAAAAGTTATTTAACGGTTGCGATTGAGTTTGAGGTAGTATCTAGCAGTGCTTTAAGGGAGAGCTTTGAGCTCAGTCCTGATGGGAACTTATTGATGTCGGACGCAGAGCAAGAGATATTACATAGACGGCGGCAAGAGAGTATAGATTTTGCCGTAGCAAGCGGCGGCAGTGAAGTTATTGCACCGATTGGAAATACCGTTGTAAGACAAAGGGCTGTTACATTTTCTTTTGAAAACCGCTCAGATGAAACTTATATCCACGGACGGCGCTTTGAGCTTGCCCACTATGCAGGCGGTCGATGGCAGCCTATGCCTTATTTGACTAATTCTGTTTTTAT
>Ga0123355_10008627_pt1 | contig 15402 bp, 15 predicted proteins | sample TergutEmb28metaG_3_FD_89872 | JGI IMG/M metagenome (GOLD analysis project Ga0123355, IMG submission 89872) | Embiratermes neotenicus P1 segment gut microbial communities from Petit-Saut dam, French Guiana - Emb289 P1 | ecosystem: Host-associated > Arthropoda: Insects > Digestive system > Gut ... | reverse complement strand
TATTTTGCGCTCTATCTGATAGGGAGAGCCATATTTTTCCTGTGCTTCAGCGTAAGTATATAGCATATTAATCACCAATATCATTTTATAGTAATCATTCACATTATACAAGTCAACGTGAATGATTACTATAATAGCTAACGATGATGTTATCCTGCGTCTCTCTGGGACAATCTGGAGCAGGAGATGGGACAGAATTGAGACAGCGAAAATCGACTTTTGGAACAAATCTCAGATAAATACGCACTAAATTATTGGGGACACTGCCTACAAATTGCTATAGACTCCTTGGCGATGACCTGCCCTCACAACTTGAATCAGGAGTTCCTCATCAACGATAGTAGCAAGAAGGCGATACGTCCCAACTCGATAACGCCATCCACCTTTCCTGCCTTGGAGAGGTTTGCCACTAGTTATCGTTCGCGGATTGTCACAGCCCTCAAGATTGTTTCTGACCCAAACTCTGATTAAGCGATTTGTTTGCGGATCAAGGCGCTTCAAGTCTTTAACCGCTGCGTTAGACCACTGAACACGGTAACTCATGCACTAGCGCCCATCAAACATCTTATCAATTTCATTCATTGAATAGCCTGCATCATCGCCAGCAACAAGTGCTGCATCATAGGCACGTAGGTCAGCCTCGTCTTCTATTTTTTCTAAAATCGCATCACGAACAACGTCAGAAAACGACTTTCCCTGAAAGTCAGCGTACCCTTGAATCCAAGACTTCTCTTCGGGCGCAAAACGTATTGCAGTGCTTACTTTAGACATGAGTCTACTCCTTTCGTGCTACAATGTAGTACATTATAACTTCTGCCTATTTCGTGCGTCAATCTATCCTTCACAAATCTGGACAAGCAGTAAAACATGACTAGCAGTTCCACGATCAATTATTGTGAAGCTTTTGCTGAAGACCTAAAATACGAGCGAATCTGCTTAAGGTGTTGAAGGAAGTGGACAATCACAAGCACAGCACCTAGGCGTGCGGTAAGCCCGTGAATCCTGCCGAGCCAGAGCACGCTTTCTGATTCTATCAGATAGGGCTGGATAGCAAGAAATCCCATCATGATTGAAATACTCCACGTGACAAGCAAAAGCATGTCAATCACATAAAGGCGTGTTACTTTTATGCTTGCTTTTCCCCTGAAGAATTTCTTCGTTTGCGCTACAAGCCATTTTCTGTGCAGAAGGATATGCAAGATAAGAAATGCTGTGCATGCAGTTCCCACAATAATATGGAAAAGTGGATTGCCTTCCCACCTGATGAATGACAAGACAATAAAAATTGCCATGCCCATATCAACAATTATCTTCTTGGCTTTAACGGTCATTACAGTAATGGCTCTGCATGATGAAGCGACTTGCACAACCACGACATCGATAAAGCACCTTGTCATCGTAATCGAGACTAAAAGCTTCACGTTGCTTCGTGCGCTCAACAGAGCGCACTATTTTAGTAGCAATCCACGTTTCTTTTGCAGCAAGAAAATCCTCTATCTCGCGCACTGTCGCCCTATGTGGAGCGCGGACTTCAACACGTCCGTCACGAATATGTATCGCAAGGGTTTTGCGATTGCTGCAGACCAAAGTGTAATCTGTCGCTGCAGCCTTACTGCTCAAAGGATGTTGCTCCAAAATTGTGCCAGACCTCTGCAGCTGCAGCTTCATCGATTATGACGTAAGGAGAATGCCACGTTCCTGGAAGTGTCGTCAGGTACATATTGTCTGCGTCCACCCCGCGCATTGCACGAGCCATCATTGCAAGCCCAAAAGGAGTAAAGTTAGTCGTAGTATTGTCAGCAAAAGAATTCGCCACAAGGGGCAAGCGCCATACAGGCACATCCGTCAACTGAGAACCTATCGCCCTAAAGAAATCTTGCTGCGCACGCATTCTGCCAAAATCTCCATCCACAAAACCATCTCTGTGCCTGACAAAAGTAAGCGCATGCACACCGTCCAGGTTCTGCAGTCCTGAGTCTATATGAGAAGCACTTCCATCTGGAGTAATGTCCCCCTTTGGATCATAGATGGCAAATGGTACATCAATCTCAATCCCATCCATAGCATCAACGATATCTACGAAGCCCAAAAAATTGAGAGTGATAAAGTGATTAACTTCTTGACCAGTCACATCCTTGACCGCCTGAATTGCCATGTCAGATCCACCAAAAACATAAGCGGCATTGATTTTCTGCGTCCCGTAACCAGGAAGCTCTACTCTGGTGTCACGAGGAATGGACACCATCCACATCTGATTTTCAATCGGATCTATTCGGGCCAATATTATGGTATCTGCACGTGCCGCCGCATCAGGATTTCGTGTATCCAAACCAAAGATTGCAAGATTAAAAGGCTCAGTTGGAAGAGGCGTTGCCGTATCAGTAAGCGATGTTGGCACAGGCGAAACAGTCATTCTGACCTGCAGGCTTATATAGAAAGCTGCACCCGCAGCAAGCACTAATAACAATAAAATCCCTATTGTGCGCAAAATAGTTTGGAATTTGCTTCGCGTTCGGCGCGTCCGACGAACGTTCTTCGCACTTTGAGCAGCAGAAGCACGACCGCGATTAAGAGGAGCACCTGGGCTTTGGCTGTGCATAGACCTTGAACTGCGATTTAGTCTTTCTCTTACATGTCTGTCCATATGTTTATCGCTTCTTTCTTAAAGATTGCTCACTGATGTATCCGAACTTTAAATAATACACTGCTCATTACGCCAATCATATCTCATATCAAAACCTTAACACTATCGTTAAACTGTTAAGTGTGATTTGTGCACGACTCGCATCGAAAGCATTTATGCAGAATGCAGGCGCATAAAAGCAGCAAGGGAACCACGCGCAGACCCCATCATTCTGTGCGAGAAAAAGATATCAGGATTTTCTTGCGTGCAGATACCTGGCATCTCAATATTGCTGGCAGGTATCCCCACGTTGACAAGTGACTGGCGATTGATGCCCTGCAGGTCAATATAGCTCTTATCAGGCTTCGTGTCGCAGGGTACAATAAGGTCGACAGCAAAATCCAGCGCATGGACAAACTTCTCTGCTACTTCGTTGCCCACTTCAAAGCAACTTGCACAAATCGAAGGTCCTATTCCCACTAGAATGTCTGATGGAGTGCTCCCATAACTCTCCATCATTGCAGCTACGGTACGCACACCAATCTGCCCCACCGTTCCGCGCCAGCCTGCATGGGACAAGCCTATTGCACCCTGCACAGAATCATAGAAAAACAGGGGCACGCAGTCCGCATAAAAGGTCACCAGAGTAACACTGGGATCATTAGCAATCAGGCCATCAATGCCAGTATAGTCGCGGTCGCACATGATGCCCTTGCCACGGTCTGCCGCGGTGACCTGTCGAATTTCACAGTTGTGTGTTTGATGGGAAAATACCATGTCTTCTACAGGAAAACCCAAACCAGCAATGCGCTGGAAGTTTTGCATGACTGCCTGATGCGCGTCACCCATCGAGAAATTCAGATTCATGTTATCGTATGCACCCTGTGAGACACCGCCCAGTCGCGTCGAGAACAGATGATTGATGCCCTCTGCTACCACGAGATTTTCAAAAGTATAGTGAACTATGCCATTCTCTGTATTTTGTATCATTGTCAGTCTTGCGCAAGCTCGGCTATGATCAAAATTCGTCTTCGTCTACAGACAAGGACATATCTATATCCAGATTTTGCGCATCCGCAGCACCGTGATTTTCCCATCGTGCAAAGAGATGTAAATCTGATACAACGGGAGAATCTATCGGCACTTTTTCTCCATCGCTTGCGTCAGTAAACCATCCCACAAAGTCATAGCCATCTTTGGGCTCTAACAATACGTCTGGCATACCTGCACCATGCGCGATCTGCATGGACTCAATCGCATCTGCGCCCATTGAGTCAAAAGTGAGGGTATGCATAGCTGAAGCCCACTTCGCATGCAAAGTCATATCAGATGTTACGACAGTATTTGCCGCAACCCTTGTGCCACCACTTTCTGCAGTCCACCATCCATCAAAACTATAATCTGGCTTTGTTGGAATGGGCAAATCTCCCAACCTGCTTTCATGCTGAATACTGTGATTGGCCACCGCAGAACCGCCATGAGTATCAAAGCTAATAACATGTGGCACCCTAACGATATTTATCGTATAAGTACGCGTTCGTGTCGGAGAAGTTGCAGTGTTTGACCATGCCCCACGAATCTGGAAGCGAATCGTCTGATTTCCACTTCCAGGAATACTTACTGTGCGCGTAAGGTTAGACCTCGTCCATGCAGACCAGTCAGCACTGCCTACCCTTGTACGCATTTGGGCATTTGTATGCGCACGATTCAAGCTTACGTTCACATTCTGTCTATCAGCAGGAAGCGTCAACGTATAGCTTTCAGTAGCACGTGCAAAAGACCTGTTCCATGTGCCCGCATTAGCACGAAGGTTAGCACCCCATGTATCACTTGATGCACGCCTTACCGTGACAGTATAAGTGCGAGTGCGTGTAGGCGAAGCTGCTACATTTGACCATGCTCCACGCACTTGAAAGCGCACAATACGTTCTTGTCCTGGAGAAAGATTTAAAGTGCGGGACCTGCTTTGGCGTGAAAAATTAGACCAGTCCCCTGTACCTACGCGAGTGCGTACATTGGCATTGACTTGAGCTGTTCTCATGGTAAGCTGCACTGATTCGCGACCCTCTGGCAATGTTAGAACATATTCATGCCTGCCGCGTGCAAAAGAACGATCCCATGTGCCAGCATTAGCACGCAAACTAGATGCAAAAGTATTTTCAGAAGCACGCCTTAAGGTAACGGTATAGGTACGCACATTTCGATTTGCGTCACGCACGGCAATGCGCACCCTCCGCTGCTGTCCTTGATTAATGCTGGCACCAATGACGTTGTTGGCATCAACACCAAACCTCCACCGCGACCAACTGCCATTGTTCCATGTGCCATCAGCACGACGACTATCAATTCTGTGCCTGACAGATTGGCTGCGATTGTCACGCGTGGGCCGCAATTCAACTCGTCCAATATTTTCACGCACATTAATGGTATAGCTGTGACGACTGCTGGCAAAATTCTGCGTAAAGCCTGCTCGTGCGGTGGGTACGCGCAAGCCACGCAACCTATTGTTAGAGGTATTTCTCGCAGTGTCACGCGTGGGCACATTGTTTCGATAGCTAGGAGCAGGACCCACCCCCAGGAATTCCTCAAGCGTTAGTCCGCGTCTTCTAATCTCACTTGCATGCGACCCAACATATCGCAAGTGCCAGGGTTCATATGCATACCCTGTGATGTGCTCTTTGCCAGCTGGATATCTCACAATAAAGCCAAATCTATGTGCATTGGCCGCAACCCAGCGTGTTTCGCGACTCTGTGTTAGCAGGGATCCGTTAGCATGTCTCAAGTCAAACGCAAGACCTGTTTGATGTTCGGAATGGCCTGGTCGTGCTGACCAGCGCTCAGCCTGTGTTCTTCCCTGTCGTGCCACATTATTATTGAATATAGTCCGCTGTGTTTCAAAGCTTCTGAAGCCACTAAAGCTGGTACAAACATTTAAGCCTGCAGATCGCATTTCCCGTATCAGTGCACGGATTTGAGATGTCGCTCTTGAATTGTTTCCTGGAGCATAGTTTCTGGGCAAAGGATGGTGCTTATTGACCAGCAGTATGCCTTTAATGCGAGTTCCTGCAGCAACTGCTTCTGAGACACCCATGATGGGATTAATCAAAAGCGTTGCAATAAGCAAGGCTATAAAAAATCTTGCCGTTTTTGTCATTCTTAAATTCATGGCCATTTTATTATACTTTTACCTGCTAAGAAGCTCGCCCCTAAAGGTGTTACTGCCTGGACAAGTAATCCTGATAGGCAATGGTAATACCGTCGCGCAAATCGGTAGAGGCTGTCCATCCCAGTGCATTAATCCTGCTACTGTCGAGTAGTTTACGTGGAGTGCCATTTGGCATGGTGGTATCCCATATAATTCTAGGCAACTGCAATTGGATGTCCTCTTCTACATCTAAGTAAACCACCGCGCGAACCAGGTCTGCCAACTGCACAATCGATACTTCTTGGCCAGAGCCCACATTAATCCAGTCACCCACGTCGCCTGCGCTGCATTGCTGCGCCAGCATGATTGCAGCTTGTGCTAAGTCGTCTGCAAAAAGCAACTCTCGTAGTGGACTGCCGTCTCCCCACAAGGTCACCGTATCAGCACCATCACGCTCTGCCTCGTGAAAGCGTGCGATAAGCGCCGGTAAGACATGTGCAGTTTGCACGTCATAGTTATCACCCAAGCCATAGAGGTTCGTTGGCATGAGCGAATAAAAGTCAGCTCCATATTGTCTATGGTAGTAGGCACACAGCTTCAAGGCGGCAATCTTTGCCAGCGCATAGGCTTCATTTGTCTGCTCCAGCGATCCTGTCAGCAAGGTCTCCTCACTGATTGGCTGCGCAGCTGCACGTGGATAAATGCACGATGATCCAAAATTAAGCAGTTTTTTCGCTCCGGAAAAATATGCTGCGTTTATTACATTGTTTGCAATCGCCAGATTGTCTGACAAAAACTCAACAGGATAGGCATTGTTCGCACCAATACCACCAACTCGTGCCGCTGCAAGAAACACATAATCTGGTCTATGCTGTGCGAAAAAGTCCTCAACTGCCCCGCGGTCGCGCAAATCCAGTTCCTTTGAGCTGCACAGCAGCAAATTCGCATATCCCTGGCGTTCCAGCTCACGTACCAGAGCAGAGCCAACCATCCCTCCATGTCCCGCAATATATATCAAATTGTCACGATTCATTGGCTACTTGTTGCACTCCTCGCCCAGTGACGCAGCGCCAACCACGCTTGCAGCCAGTTCGCCGCGAACCTCTTCAATGTCAGCAACAACCATCATTGCTGCAAGCTCCTCAACAGTCGTACGCGGTTTCCAGCCCAGCACCTCGTGTGCAAGACTTGCGTCACCTAGCAACTGCTCAACTTCTGTTGGGCGGAAATAGCGCGGATCAATCTCGATAAGCGTCCGTCCACTCTTTGTGCAAATGCCACGTTCATGGACGCCCTCTCCCGTCCATTCCAATGGAATGCCAGCCTGCGCAAATGCCAGTTCTGCAAAACAGCGTACTGATACCATGCGTCCTGTCGCTATTACCAGATCACGCGGCACATCCAGCTGCAGCATTTGCCACATGGCTTCAGCATATTCTCCTGCATAGCCCCAGTCGCGTTGTGCATCCAGATTGCCCAGATATAGGCGATCCTGTACTCCCAGCTTAATGCGCGCAGCTGCACGTGTAATCTTGCGCGTCAAGAACGTCTCACCGCGGCGCGAGCTTTCATGATTGAATAGGATGCCATTGCACGTATACATGCCGTAAGCCTCACGATAGTTCACGCACATCCAGTAGGCATAGAGCTTCGCTGCCGCATAGGGGCTGCGCGGTCTAAACGGTGTTGTTTCACTTTGCGGTGGCGCACTGTCGCCAAACAATTCACTGGTCGACGCCTGATAAAAACGTGTTACGTCTTGCAATTTGCAAATGCGAATGGCTTCTAGCAGGCGCAAGGCACCCAAGGCATCAACCTGTGCTGTATATTCAGGTGTTTCAAAGCTCACCTGGACGTGTGACTGTGCGCCCAGATTATACAACTCTGTCGGACGAATCTCCTGTACTAGGCGAATAATATTAGTCGCATCAGTCAAGTCACCAAAGTGCAGGTAGAACTTGCCCTTCTGCACCAGACCATCTACAGCAGCATCTGCATCATTGTCGATATCGTGCGGATCAACATACAAATGGTCAACGCGTGCCGTATTGAAGCTTGAGCTGCGACGCTTGATGCCATGTACTTCATAGCCTTTATCCAGCAGCAATTCAGCCAGATAGGCACCGTCTTGACCGGTGATGCCTGTTATCAGCGCAACCTTACGGTCACTGTCTGCATGCCCTTGCATCGTCGTCGTCATTTCGCGTCCTTACTCTGCTTCTTACTTTTTTCGCCAATATTATTTCCGCCAGTGCTGCCACTAGTGTCAGCGTCACCATCAACGCCCATAATTTTATCAAGTCTGGCAGCAGCATGTTGTTCCCAGCCCACTGACCCCGCAGTGAAAAATGCTCCTCGCTCTAAGCTATCAGGTAGATATTGTTGCTTCACCCAGCCATTCACGTAGCTATGCGGGTATAGATACGGTCCGTATTCCTCACTGCCAGGCCTTGTGCGATCACGCAAGTGACTGGGAACCGACCCAGCCGCATCACCTTCAACCGCTGCCATTGCCGCATCAATCCCCATGTATGACGCATTACTTTTCGCAGTCAGTGCCAAGTACACGGCTGCCTGTGCCATGTTAATTCGACATTCAGGCATACCTATGATTTCAGTCGCACGAAACGCCGCCTCTGCGACTAATAGTGCTTGCGGATCAGCATTGCCCACATCTTCTGAGGCAAATATCAACATGCGCCGCGCAATAAACTTTGGATCTTCGCCGCCATGCAACATGCGCGCCATCCAGTACAGTGCCGCATCTGCATCACTCCCGCGCATTGATTTGATAAAGGCAGAAATCACATCGTAGTGCATGTCTCCGCCCTTGTCATAGGGCAGCATCCGCGAAGGCATCACATCTTGCACCAATTTCAAGGTAATGCGACTGGGTGCTTCTGCGCTTTCAGAGCTGGTGGAGTCTGACCTACACTCGTCACCTCTCTCATCCTCAACATCTTTTTTACCATTCCTAAGCAAGGCAAAGAATCTCTCTTCACTGCCATCAGCAGACTTCATCCCTTCGTCCAAATCTGCCTGTGCCAACTGCGCTGCCAATTCCAGCGAAGTCAGGGCAACGCGGGCATCTCCTCCAGCAGTCAGCACCAATGCATCCAGTGCATCATCATCAACTGCGACGCGCGCGCCCAATCCGCGCTTGGCACTTACAGCACGCAGCAACAACTCGCGAATGCTATCATCAGCAATTGCCTTAAGCTCCAGTACGCGCGAACGGCTGACCAGCGGTGAATTAACTTCAAAGTAGGGATTTTCTGTTGTAGCGCCAATTAGCACCACAATGCGGTCTTCAACCGCGTGCAATAGAGCATCCTGCTGAGATTTTGAAAAGCGATGAATTTCATCTATGAAGAGGATTGTGCGCTGTCCCTGCAAAGCAAGCCTATCGCCTGCTTCCTTAATGGCAGTTCGTAAATCTTTCACTGTGCCAGTAACTGCAGATACTTCCTCGAAATGTGCAGCAGTGTTGCCAGCAATAATGCGCGCAAGTGTTGTTTTGCCCGTTCCTGCAGGCCCAAAGAAAATCAAACTGGAAAGCGCATCAGCTGCAATCATGCGACGCAAGTAACTATCAGATCCTACAACATGTTCTTGCCCGACGAATTCGTCAAGATTGCGAGGACGCATGCGAACAGCCAAGGGGGCAACTTGTGCGCGCATACGCGCAGCCTCTCCATCAAACAAAGAATTTTGATCCCGAATAGCCATACGCCAATTATCCCACAGAAAGAGTGTTCACTGTTTCGAGGTCGTACTGGTGAACCTGCATCAGCAGGTGGGTGTCCGCACCAGGGTTTCCACTCTCCACAAGATTGCAAGTTTCCTAAAGGTTGTCTTGCAGCCGAGGATATCTGTCTGCCCCGGGATGGTTAGGACTCCCAAATTCGTAAGTGTTGGTTCGACCGTTTATTGCGACCTCGAAACAGTAAACACTCAAGAACTTATCTGTAATTGTACCCCTCTCGCCAACAAGCGTCTACTTCACTTAGGTAACAGTTTGGTGCACACAATCTGCCAACTCACACATTCCTGAGCAAAGCGAGAGATCTTGCACGCTAAGACTCAGCGCAACCTCAAAGATTTTCTACCGATATTCAAATTGCTGTTGACATTGCCCTCAGGGCAAGGTTTATGCTTGATGCATGGACACACACGCGACATACACAATTGGACAACTTGCGCGACTAGGCGGTGTCAGTACAAAGACCTTGCGACACTATGACCGCATAGGACTATTGCAGCCATCAACACGCAGTGATGCAGGCTACCGCATTTACGACGATGCTGATGGACGCAAGCTTGCAGAAATACTTGCCTATCGCGCACTGGGAATGCCACTTGATCAGATTGCTCTACTGCTTGATGACGATAGTGCAGCTGGCAATCCCAGCCGTGCTATACGCCTTACAGCACATCTTGTCCAGCTAGAAAAAGAACGCAAGCATCTTGATGGATTAATTACGCACATCGAGGAAATGCTACTACACGAACAGGAAGGATCACCCATGAGTGCATCAGACGAATTAAATGGATTTACTAATAATCCCTACAAGGAAGAAGCAGAGGCACGCTGGGGTCATACCGACGCCTACAAAGAAAGTGCGCGACGCACAAGGAACTATACTGCCGCAGACTGGGAACGCTACAAAGCTGAAGCAGCAGACATCAATGATCGTTTTGTCATCCTGATGCAGTCAGAAATACCTGCTAACAGCCCCGAAGCTCACAGCCTTGCAGAAGAGCATCGCCAGCTCATCAGCCACTGGTTCTATGACTGCTCACCTGAAATGCACGCCAACTTTGGCAGCATGTGGCAGTCTGATCCACGCTTTAAGAAAAACATCGACAAGGTTGCACCGGGGCTAACCGAATATATGGCATCAGCTTTCCAGAGCACTCCAGGCTTGTAGTCCTTGCGTCAAAAACAGGCAATTCATCTGCTCGCGCAGATCCTACTGCGTTTCGCAAACGAATTGCCTGCTTCTTCTTAATTTTGAAAGATTAGAGTGTTCTGCAGTATTGCTGAGCATTAGCTAAAATTCAAGCTCAGTCAGCCACTCGCTCTGCATGCTGTTCCAATGGACAGCCTGATTATCCCACCACTGTGCAACTTCTGGCTGTGGAGGCTGGATGTCATCTGTGTGAAAGCGAATAACTTCTTGATATAGCCAAGAAGTCGCTGCCTGCATGCCCCACAGGTAGAGGTGTCCAGGATCATAAAAGTCATCAGCAGTCAGCCCCATGTCTGACTGAGCAAATTGGTTCATGTCAGCTACGCGAATATCTGAAACATGTGGGGTGTTTGCCATAGCCTGCCTGATGCCTAAAATTCTCGCCATCATTTCATCACTTGCTACAGGAGTAAAAAGAAATATCAGATCTGCACCTGCCTGTTCACAAGCCTCAATTACCGCAGGCAGAATTTCTAGCTGATCCGCAACAAACGGATCGAGTTCAGCAGGTTCTGCAATGGGAGGAAATTGGATTTCAGCGCGATTATTGATATCGGCGACCAATGGACGTGCTCCGCCGCTTACTCTTGGCTCATCCTGGTCAAATATTTCAAAATCTGCATGAATCAAATCATCCCACCGACTATGATTCTGAACAAGAGGTATTGTATATCGCCAAAAGTTCTCTGCAGGAACATCACGCATTAGTCCCTGAATCTTGTAACTACTTAGAGGGAGTTGCGAATAGAGCGCCGTTTGAACTTCTGGTCTTTGTGACTCTTCTTGATCTGGAATCCACAGCTCAAACAAAACGACTTGAGGGCTTTGTTCTTTTAGTCCCGCCTGAAGCATTGTAAGTCGCTGCTCAACAGTTGTTGAGCCTGACCCTAACACCCAGGACGTCACACCCGCTTCATCCCACATTTGCATGGGAGCAAAAGTGGCAAAGGCATGGGAGTTGCCCACTACCAAAATCTGAACCGAGTCATCGGGAAGATTGCTGTATGCTGGCCAACTGTCAAAGGGACGGTGACCAGGATGCATCACAGCATTCGCAACAATAAGAAGGGAAATTGCTATTGCACAGAATATCAGACCCTTGAGTGCGCGTATGGCAGCAAGACGCTTTTGTTTTTGCTTGCGATCAGCCCTTGTAGGATTTGTCACACTAATATCGGAGTATTGGTTCTTCAATGCATACGTCGGGCGCTGGTGCAGGCGCAGGGGCCGGAGCTGGCGTAGGTGCAGGAGTGGTTGGCGCCGGTGTAGGTACTGGCGTAGGTGCAGGAGCAGATGTCGCAGCAGCTTCAGCCGCTCTGCGCTCTTCCTCGAGTCTTTGTGCTTCTGCAATCCTTGAAAGTTCACTTTCCTTGGTTGATACAGTTTCCTCAATTACATCATCATGGTACTCAAGAAAGGCGACATCATCTTCGAACAAGAAATACAAGTCAGAAATGCCTTCTGTTAAAAAATCACTCAAATCAGCAACTGTGCCATCACTAAAGCTTAAGCGCATATCATAAACTAAGGCAATTTCTCCATCTTCATCAAGTGGAAAGTCTGGTGCAAAGATAAATTCTTCACCATCAGGAATCTCGACATTGGCAAGCGCATCGTCATCTGCAAAGTCATCAGCTTCTGGCAAGCTAAATTGAATTCGGTTTATAGTCATACCTGTTGCGTTAGTTGCAGCAAGCTCAAGAGGTCCATCGCCAAAATGAAGCATCTCTGGCTCTGGTTCTTTCTCTTCCTCGACAACAACAGGAGTCTCTGCGATAACAACAGGTTCTGAATCATCTTGAGCAGCACATCCAATTGTAGTAAGCAAAAGAACGACGACTATGGATGAGAGTAGAATTTTACGCATTACATTTCCTTTCATGCTTTTATCACACCATTATCTAAACTGTGCCTTTAGCGCACATAAAATACTCGTTCGCGACCAAAGGGCATGCGATAAAAGCTAATTCCCATGTTCTGCTCAAGTTGTGGATCGTAGACAAAAACTCCATTACTTGTCGTAATCTCAACCCAACCATGTCGCTGATTGCCAGTTCTTGTTCGAATATGTCCTGATACCGCTCTTGCATCGTAGCCAATCGCCTGTGAAAGAGCCGCGAAGCGTGCAGCAAAGCCAAAGCAGTTGCCTCTGTTTGTCTGCAGTGCAGTCAGTGCCATTCGCTGACGCCAGCCAGAGCTCGGAGGAGATTCGTCGCGTGTCCAAACCATACGCCTAACGGTATCATCGTAGAGGGCACGCTTCATCTGTGACCTGGTCATTCCATCATTGACCACTCTATTTAAGGTCCGTTCAAGTTCACGATTTAAAGTAGCGTTATTCGTTGTGCGCACATGATAGCTAACTCGTGCATTATTGTCCCTGAAAAACACTCTGCGTCCATCTACTTGTGCAGTAAGCCATGATCCGCTGCTATTGTGAGCGGTCGCATGAACGGTTCGTCCCACATTCCAGCTGCCTCTAACTGGAGCCTGTGTTGATGCTGCAGAGAAAAAGGATGTTCTTTCTGTAAAGGTGACCCGCTTTGTTTGCGACGAATTCGCAGTATTTCTAGCAACGAGTGAAATCTCTGACATGAGCACAAAGCCAACAGTGGAGTTGTTATCAACAACACGCGCCCATCTGCCTGCTTGATCCCAACGCTGAACGGTATGTATCTGGGCACGATGGTTAAGGTTTTCAACAACACGCGCATGAGTGGAAGGATGACGGCGAATGGTAGCACCATCTCTTCTCACAAAAGCTCTACGATTCCCCTGATCTCGTGCCGTATTTCTTGAGAGGATAACAACATCAGACATTTGAACAAAACCTGTAACGCCATTATGTTCAACACGCGCCCATCTGCCTGCTTGATCCCAACGCTGAAGATCAACTATTAATTGGCGAGGTGCAACGGAACCGACTTCGCGTGCATGAGTAGTAGGATGGCGATAAATTGTTGTCGTGCGATCTCTTTTACCTACAGCACGACGCGTGCTTTGATCTCGTGCCGTATTTCGCGAAAGGATGACGATGTCAGACATCTGAACAAAGCCAGTATTTCCATTATGTGTAACTTGCGCCCATCTGCCTGCTTGATCCCAGCGAACAACATTAGTCATAAGTGTGCGCGCAGGAACATTCTCAACAACACGTGCGTGGACAGTAGGATGGCGATAGATTGTTGCAGTGCTATTTCTACGAACAACAGCGCGTCTTGTGCTTTGATCTGTTGCGCTGTTGAGCGTCAAAATGACAATATCTGCACGCCTAACAAAGACACGTTCACCATCAAGGCGCGCCGACATCCACGTTTCTGAGCTGCCATGCTGGGCAACATGTCTAATTAGCGTGCCCCTATTGAAGGTGTCAACTATTCCAGCATTTGCGCTTGCACGATCATAAAAATTTCCCACTCGTCTGGCTACAGCACGACGCTCTACAGAAGCATGCGCCTCTGTAGGAGCCATACACAGAACTGGGGTAAGTAAAAAAATCGCCGCTATAAAAATTGCAGCAATCCGCTTTGCACTCATTATTGTACTTCCTTGATGCTCGAAAACTGTCATATGCGGCTTGAATTCTAACACATCTGCCGTGTTCTTTTGCCGGATATCCCTGCCAGTATTCTTGCCGTTTGCGTTCGATCACTCAATAATTTTTACCACTTGCGGTAGAATTGAACGCTCGATTTGACTCAAGGAGCACTGGAATGAATTCGACCATATTACTGCTTGAAGCCGCAGCTGAAAAATACGGCACGCTAACTGCCTATCGCAGTATCGAACAGCAAATAAATTACTACGACCTGCACAATCAGGCTCGTTTAATAGGAAGCAGTCTGTCAACACACATTGCTGCTGACTCACAAACACCAGTTATTGTACTTTTGCCAAAGAGCATTATATGTGCAGCAACATTTTACGGCGTAATGTATTCGGGCAATCCTTATGTGCCTGTTGACTATAAGACGCCTATTGCACGACTTGAAGCCATCATAAATGTTTTAGGCAATTGCCACATCGTCAGTGATAAGAGCGGATGTGAGCGATTGGATGCTGCTGGCATGGACGCACTCCTCATCGACGATCTGCTTGCAAATAGCATTAACAGTGCAGAAGTTGCTAGACGTGTTGCGGCAACAATGGATGCAGATCCTGCCTATATTATGTTTACTTCTGGCTCAACGGGCGTGCCAAAGGGAGTGGTAGTGCCACATCGTGCAGTCCTTGATTACGCTGATTGGGTTGTTGACACCTTCAATTACAACGAGGCAAGCGTGTTTGGCAATCAGGCAGCGTTTTACTTTGCGAACTCGATTTTCGACATTTACGGTGCCGCACGCTGTGGTGCACAAATCAACATCATTCCTGAAGCATTATTCACATTTCCTAGCAAATTGCCTGAATATCTTGCCGAGCACAACATTACCTCCATTTTTTGGGTGCCAACAATCATGAAGAATATTGCCAATTCGGGAGTCTTGGGACAGGTTGCATTGCCACAGCTTAAAACAATTGCATTTTGCGGAGAAATTCTATCAGCAGCCTACATGAACGTATGGCGTCGTGCCCTGCCAAATGCAAAGTATGCCAACCTATATGGTATGACTGAGGCATCTGATGCCTGTTGCTACTATTTTATCCAGCGCGATTTTGAC
>Ga0123355_10008626_pt1 | contig 15404 bp, 11 predicted proteins | sample TergutEmb28metaG_3_FD_89872 | JGI IMG/M metagenome (GOLD analysis project Ga0123355, IMG submission 89872) | Embiratermes neotenicus P1 segment gut microbial communities from Petit-Saut dam, French Guiana - Emb289 P1 | ecosystem: Host-associated > Arthropoda: Insects > Digestive system > Gut ... | reverse complement strand
ATTTTTTCCTCTTCAAAATACAGTTTGTTTCATAAATCTAACGTATTTGGTTCCTGTATTATTCACATTTTATATACAGGGTGTGCTAAAATTTAAAAAATAATTCAAGCGCCAAAAGGTTAAACAAAATTAAAGTGGAGGAATCTGTTTGTTTCCTGCTAACTGAAATCCATCACTTCCGCCAGAAGACTTGGAACGATGTTATGACCAGTATAAAATGTGAAGTGTGTGTTGTTTAACGATGCTGTGAACTGCTAAGAATATACAGCATTGATATTGATATTGGTTAAATGAATGGAGCAATGGTGCAATGATAATGGCAGGGGAAAACTTAAGTACTGGAAGAAAAACATTATACAGTGTCGGTGGTATAAGGATGAATAAGTATGGAGCATGGAATGATACTGACAGGGGAAAACCTAAGTACCCAGAGACAAACCTGCCTCAGTGCTACTTTTTCCAACACAGGCAAGGGATTGAACCTGGCACTTCATGGTGACAGGTAGTGAATATGGTATAGCCCTGTGTAATGTGAAGAGGACGCAATTTTTTTATATATATACTGTCAGTACAAAAAGAAACCTCAGTCAGATGTGATACTGTAGATTGGTAGGCAGGTACACCTTACCTACCAGACTTCTGTCACATCCTAGATGACCACACTCATATAACTCAGTGGCTTGCGAATCAATTCAGACAATTTTACACAGTCATACATGAAATGCGTTGCTGGAATAAGACTGTACCCTTGTTATCTATAACAAATACCATATGCATATTAGCAATCTAACTACACTATTTATGTATCAGCATGATGTCTAACATTATAAACATCTCTGTAACTTCAGATACGTGTACTGTCACATAGCAATCCCTTTCTAAACACACAATATTACACAACAAATGTGATTCTGCACCACCAATCAAACAGGCTGTATCACTGTATTCCAGCATTATAAAATCATTATTCAATAGCAATCACCATACAACTCTACCCATGAAGATGTTCATACCTTGTTGAGTACAAATACCTTGTATTAAAATCTTCATGGGTGACTGTCACCCACAAAGATATAATCACTTTTCGTTGCTGTGAAAGTGTCAAGTCGTACACAAATACTTCCAAACATACAGTAATAATGTCAGTTCTTTTGTGTACTGATAACTGCAATACCCTTAATATTACTGCATTTCTGGAAATGTCAACTCATGTTAAACTTTCAAAAACCTGCGTACAAACAGGAAAAAGCCCCTACAAATCCATTTTATATATTTAGGCACAAAAATGTTTACAGAATTTTTAATACATGCTGGATAATTTGTTTTATTTTCCACAAAATGCTGTTTATTTCATAATTTTATGTTTTTCTGTTCAAATAATACATTTTTTAAAAACCCATGTGCTAAAATTTAAATACCCACCCCAGCAGGATAAAAGTTAAACAAAAAACACAACATTTCAGAACCTGATCTGTTCCGACCCTTAGGTAAATGGTGAGGCATCACCTACTCATTTGGGTTTGACAGATCTATTTTCAATCACTGCAACACTTCAGAAATAGAGTCAGCTTGCAAAATAGCATGTTGTTTCTTGAACATATGATGACAAACAAATCTTAAAAAAACAACCTAATAACCCACAGTTTTACTGTGACAGTGAACGATTGAATAATAAACTAGCATTGCAATAAAGCAAAGTTAACTCTTCTCCCTAGCTCTAGAAATTGGGATTTAAGAATTTAAGAAAAACAAATGCCATAAATTCCACTTTTTAAAACATTAGTGGGCAGATATAGTCCAATGGAATGCACACATTTGAAAGCCATCTTTTTTGGCTTTGCATACCTCAGCTGCCTTCATGTTCATTTATTGCAGTTACAACATATTCCTGCACTGTAAAGAACACAAGCAACAACACGCTATATAGCGCTTGCTATAATTTTTGTCTTCTGCTACATATAATAGAAAAATGTTTTGAACTTCATCTAACACATGTGTGCTTAACTGACACATATGTTAAATGAAATCCGCCTACCAACTTTTGGTAGGCTCTGAATACCAAATTTCAAAGGCAAGCAATGAACAGTTTTGGAGATGAGACATGTAGAGGGATAAGAACGAACTCCCCATTGGGTATTAATTCCATGCACTTTATGTAGAGAATGGGTAAAAATGCTGGCAATTTCTTTATGCAACTGGTCTCAGACTATGCAGGAGTGAAGGAATCCATTTTTGTGCACTTAAGTTTTCAATGATATGCCTTGCAGCTTGACGGAGGACAAACTCACTGCCTCCACCTCCAGGGTAAAGACTACTTTCTACCCTGGAGATAAAGATAGCAGGCTACTCTGATTGGTTGGTACCAGTGTACCACAGCATTAGCAGAATATAACAAACATAATTCATATGATTAAATCCATAAAGATTTACCATACTGCAAGACACGCCTAAAATTCCAAGAATATGATTAGTCAGCATTCATACTAGTCGGAGAGGTATGCTGTCTCCCTACTGAAGCTCCATGCCAATATAAGGGTTGGGGAGATCACAAGCAGTCACTAAAGTGACTGACTGTGTTTGTAATATTATCCCAGAAGATAGCACTTTCCAAATTTACAACCTGAATGTGTAGGTACAGGTACTTATCAATCTTTATGTGATACAACATATATATTTGTCTAGCAGATCTGTGTTCTTGGCTCACTTTCTACCACCTACTATACATAACTAAACAATAATGGCTAAAAATAGATGAAGAATAAAAAGCAACTAGATGTCACTTGTTAAATTTACTTTACTTCTTAGATACCCAACATGTTTTGGGCATTAATATGTCCAAAACATGTTGAGTATCTAAGAACTAAAGTAAATATAACAAGTGACATCTAGTTGGTTTTTTTATTCTTCAAATATCACAATGATGCACGGTCCAATAAACATCAGAGGCTAAAAAATTATTTTGCCTTTTGGTTATGGGACACAGAAATATAATCAGCTTCCATAAACACATGCAGGAACAATAGGCTATTCTTCAGAGCAACAAAAAGGAAGCGACAACCATTACTAAACATACAAATGAGGTGTTACAGATGAAGTTTACAACCTTTATGCTATACTTATGTTGCAAAATATGTAATTAACTTGAGTATAACAATAAACTTACTTGTTTTGGGTGTGAGATATACAGAGATGGCGGTAATGGGGTCATTAGAAGGATCACGGTACAGTTCCGTAACTAGCAGATCATTGTCTTTCATGCGGAGTGGAAACTTCTGCATATCTGGAGATCATAAAACAGCGACATTTATCTCATGTAAGAACCTAGGCATGTGTACTTCAACCTCAAAAACAATTTTACAGAAAAGAGAACACTAAGGTATTCAGAACATATCATACACCGATTGATTACAATAAAAACTGGAAATGTGGGTCATACCTTGCACAACAGACAGTCACAGTTAATACAATGTACTTACACAAAACTGATAAAGGATACTATAACTTTTACCCTTCCTGATTTTCAAACATAAGCAATATACGTAAAGCAAATGGATGATGGAAATCTAAAGAGCAATCATGCTGAAATCTTGGGTCCACCACAGGTTCACAGTGCAGAATAAACGAAGATATCTATCCAAATTATGTTTCACTTCTGTGTCCACTGTCTGACTCTGATTTAATTTATTTGATTATTATATACAGTACAGTTTCATTTTGCCATAATCCCCATTTTACATTTCCCATTTCCAGTACATGCATGCTGTAGAACACTGCAGCCAATATCAAGTTTGTACCTGTACTAATGCAACACACTAAAGCCATGTTCAAGGTATTAATACAGGTGGCATGAGTATTCCGCTTTGTGCTCTAGTCATTCTGTAGATCAGCTCACAGTTCCTGGCTGGTAAAATTTTCAAGCACAAGGAGAGGAGTGGGTCTATTTTACAATGATGTCTACAGCACAGTGATGGACAAAACAAAATGCATACACCCTGCCTTTGCCACCTCACATACAGAGTGTACCATGTATGATGTGCTGGCAAATGCATAGTACTTCCTTTCCTTCCTCCCTTCCCACCATTATTTCTAGATACATTTCACCAAAGATGGTAGCCAGTTCTGACCTTGTTGGTGACCTGTACACTGCCTTTCCAAATTCTGTCTCCACACTCGTGTCTCTATTAAGTGTTTTTACTCTGCCTGTAAGATACAAACTCAATAACCTGACTGGTACCAGAGTGTACCAGACAGGTTATTGCCCCTAAACCCTACCTATTCCATTGCTTCTTATGGGAATATCATTTTTTACTTATGCCCAATTTTCAGGAACATAACTAGGGCCTAGAACAAGGGCTACATGCACATTCTTTCCATCATCACGCTTCCATATTTTCTGTTATGTGGGTTCTACAGAACTTAAGATGACAGTGTATATGATGACAGCCAAGTAACAGATGACGGAAGATCAAAGTCACCTGCCAGATTTGCCAGGTTCTTCATCGGCCACAAACTAATAGGTGGCTACAAACTAAAAGGTAATACAATACCGCATGGAAGCATCCATGGTAACCAAGGATTCGGAGACCAAGCCACTTACCTATATAATATATGGCTCCATTATTGCAGCCGAGTAACAGGAATGAGCCAGCTGTGTCAAAGGATGCAATAGGGACCACATCCTGAATCTGCCAATGCTGTGTCATGGCATGCCACACTCCTATCTTCCCTGTGGGTGACAATGCTACCAACTGACTTCCAATGAAGAATAAGTACTCCACTCTTACATGCAAGTTGAACGTTCCTGGGACAATAAAAATTGCTTGTACTATTTCAATGTGACAACCATAACACTATATCTATAGCATCTGGGGAAGTTCCTTGAACTGATCGATTGACTCAATATCCATTGCATTGTGTAAACTCTCCACTCAAATGGAAACAACAGAATAAAAACCTACACTTACAAATAGTACAACCAACAAACACCCTTCTACACCTTGGAGGGATCATCATACAGGTCTTCTAGAATAATTTTTTGCTGTTCTTGAGATACAGAGCATAATACACACATCCAAACACAGTTATCCAAACATGAAAATGTCAGCCATCGCACGTTAATAATTAACAGAAATTTCCCTTTCAGTACCTTGATACAAAACACGATATGATTTCAGTGGCAATACAACTCACCTACATCAGTCCGAGTTCCATCCTCAGACACACCCCACAGTCTAACCTGGCTACCATATGAAATGGCCACCATTTTGGAAGATGATTCTCCACCACCACCTTGCCCCATCTTGGCATTGATGGCAATCCTCTCTATGCAGCTCTCAATATGAGGACTGGTAAATGCATGCTGCCAGCCACTTGAATCTTTTAACCTTGTAACAAAACATAACCATAAAATTATACATTTCTTTCAAAACATCAAATTAAAATTGTTGTTACATAAACAGAAATTAAAATAAAAAAATAAATATGGTTCTGCTGATTCCATCTACACTCAAACATAAACTAATCTTGCAGTGCACTACACACTGTAAAACATCCCCTTGTGCCATGAAGGATGAACTGTATCTACCCTAACGCAACACTTCCCAAACTACGCTCCGCGGAACACAGATGTTTCAACAAATGTGAATAAGTGTTCTGTAAAGAAGTCAATAAACCAAAAAAAGTCACAGATTTTTTACTAAATTTGCATTTAGCATATCTGATCATAGTTACAGATCCTATTCATTAAAAAAAATTTTAAAAGAACTTTTCATTGGGTTATTAACATATCTTGTTGCTCTGACTTATATTAGATAAAAGAGGTACCACAAAACATGTGTTCGTAAATATTTACGAAGTTAAAAAATGTTCTGTGACCAAAAAGTTAAGGGAACACTGCCCTAACCTAACCTAACCTAACCTAACCTTCGCAATGTTCCACTTTCCACAAAATATCTATACAGGGAACTTCATGCATGTTTATACAGCAAACCCTCCATCTGTCAGATAAGCCGTGGTTAATATGGCACATATTTCCAGAAGACTGCCATATTACTTTTCAGCTACTAGCACCATAGCAAGTTACGACAGCAGTTCAACACTATCAAAACCAAAGCATATCATTACACAGAGTCCTGAGCTACTTGTAACAATCTCACATTTCCTTCAAACACTTTATTCACCACTAAAATCCTATGTGCATTTCCCACTTCCTCACCCTAGACATGCGCAAACCAACTTAGATTCACTAACAATACTAAGTGACCCACACAAGCCACGAAGCTCCCTATCATACAATATCCTAAACCAATTACATATTTCTACCTTTCTCATATTCAAATAGTTTAATCAGCTATGTGTTCACAAGCATTTTAATTTATATTTATGCCTCAAAGAAACATTCTGATAAAGTGACTAGCTACCAGTATAACTCGGTCACATTTCTTGGGCTCTGGACAAACAACAGACTGAAAGTAGCAATGAAAATTAAGAACTCACCTATAGCATGCCACAAAATGGGCATAAGCTACAGCAATCCAGTTGTGATGAGCCTTTACAATCTGCACCCTCAATGGATCTGTCCAGCTGGATCCTAAAAAATGAAAACACATACAGCCTATTAAAAAAACCACACCTTTCTTTGTCATTCCTTCTGTTTGAAGCCAATAATAACTTTAAAATGATACCAGCCAATGGATCCTCAAACATGTCAAAACAACTGAACAAGCTAACAAGAACAACACGATTTGTTACACTTTATTCATAACTACCACCAAAACTATGAATGTACTACAAAGTGATCTATCACAGAACTACTAACCTGTATAAGTGTAATGAAGCAAAAGTGTAACTGTGACACCATGACTGCAGATTTTGGTGACATATCATTTTCTGATTTCGTCAAATACAGCTGTCAAGTTACTAAAATGAAATTCAATGCCGACTTCTAATCACCTAGCAATTTTTCAGGATGTCACAGAACTTTCTGAACATTCAGACGCCTCATTATCACATGGCAATTACAGAAATAATGTTCATTCTTCCAGTCATTAGTGAGTCCAACATGTTGTCTGTTACGTTAATTCTAACCACTGCATGTTTATAATTTAGAAAGCCCCAAGTAATAGACCCTTCATCACAGAGACCTAGATTCAATACCGGCCTAGTTCATGTGGGTTTGGTGGCAGATGGAAACAGACTGGGACAGATTTTTCTCCGAGCGCTTCCATTTTCCTATCAGTATCATTCCATCAGTGCCCCATACTCATTCATTTACACATCTATTACAATGCTATATAATCTTTGTGACTGACAGCATCATTAAATAACACATTAAAACATGGGAGAAATAGCAGTCACAATTAAATTTCATGTTAGACAGTAACTGCTGTGTAGGAACTTCTGTTTTTTGTGTAAAAAGCAAACACTGCATGATAAATGTTAAACACATCACCAATAAGTAAAAAAAAAAAAAAAATCTTAAATACACATACACCACACTATATACACACAAGGTTTCAAAAGCAACTACTTGCTTCCTAAGGTACACACAGACTCTTAGATACAATTGGTGTATACATTCTAAATGAATTATACCTTCGCTTTACAGACTCATCCATACACGTATTAAATATAAACTAATTCAGCTACATAACACCATATGTCACAAACATAGTACCACAAATTATTATGGAAATTAAAAACATATCACAAAATTCATGGAAACATATATATGTAAAATAAAATATCTTTAAAACCTACATTTAAAAAATTACATGTGCATTTTAAAGAGAGAGAGAGAGAGACACACACACACACACAATTCGTTCTGCACATATTCAAATGGATGTATGGACCTCTGGAAATCCCACACATACTCAATTAGGTTGTGGACTACTGGTTTTAAATGTTTTTAAATCATCTGCTATTACTAACAGGCAACAGACAGACAGCAAGGCACAGTACAAAATCACCACAACTCTCTGAATGATACCAGATATTACCTAAAAACTTGACAATTTGGTTACACAAGTGACAAAAAATTTCCCTTCTTTATGGAATAAAAATATTCATTACTGTGTTCACAACAACCCACAATGAGACTCTACAATTCACAGCACACCTCCTTTTTCTAAGAAAATATAAAGTTCTCCTTATGCATGCCATGAAGCCATAACGGGAAGCAGACGTAAAGTTACACTCATTCTTAACCTTAGCACTACAATGAAGGAAGTTACAACTTCATGCCCCAGCCACTTCAACCCCAGTACCCAATGACTAGGAAGCTGGAGGGGCCCCTGAGATAGCACAGACATTCTGAAGCAAAAAAATCTCTTCCCAGTGCCAAAAATCAAACCACTCAAATTTAGATTTCCTCTTGTCTGAACTTGGATTTCAAAAGAGGGCTCTTCTTCACACATACTTTGATTAAACTCTGTGTAATTTATCACTTACCAGAAGAATATATGTTCAATCTGTCTAATCTGTCCTTATTTACTTTTTCCAACATCATCAGTTGGCACACATAAATTACAGCTATCCATTACATAATTTTTCCCACTTATGTCACCTCATCCTTCCTAGGTCAATGAATATCTCAATTTTATTTTCTCCTCAGAGCATAAGACACACTGAACTCCCATACACACCAATAAATAAAATGACATTACACACACATATATTCAAAATCAATACAATGTAGTCAGCATAGTGACTGGGCTACAAGCTGTAAATGAGAATTTTGTGGTTTGGTTTCCAGCAGGTGCATGAGATTTGCAAAGCATCCAAGTTAGCCCTGGGGCCCACTCAACCTCTTTTTCAATGGGCACTGGGTCACCTCCACTTAATACTGAGGTTATGAATGAGTGGAGCTACACCTCCAATCCCTCATCTGCCTTCATGGCATGAAAAAGGTCCAAATACACCTTTACCTTCACGTTATATACATTAATGTTCACATTTTCAGATTAGACTTCAGACAAATAATGATTTACACTGAACGGTAGTATGGACTTCCATATGTTCTATGCTATGCTAAGGTCCTACCTTGATGAGCACCAAATACCAGGCCAACATCATTTCGGAACAATTTATTGAGGTCTGCTGAAGAGTTGCGTGTATGACGAAGATCTAATGAAGCTGTTCTAGAATGACCAACAGCTGCTCGCCCAGCCATGTTGCGAATATCAGTTGAGCTACGAGAAGCTACTGCTGCACAACCACTTGATGAAACCCGTAGATCCAAGGATGAGTTTCGTGAGTGGCCTGGTACGGGTCGTTGAGGAGCCTGTGGGTGTGTTCCGTGAGTATGTGCACTGGGTATTAACATCCCACTGCTATTAATAGTCGGTAACATGGGATTAAGAGCTGCAACAGCTGAAACCAATGGTACAGCAGATGGAGGCGTAACTATAGGTGTGGCAGGAACTGAGATAGGTACAGATGCAGACACCTGGTGAGAAGCACTGAGTACTGTATTAACAGATGACAATGATGACAGTGTTGATGATGATGAAGATGATAAGGAAGATGACACAGACGGTGCTGGAGTTGTGTTCTCTGTGATACTGCCATTAGCAGATGCTGTTGACGCAGTATTTGGATCCGCTGGAACACGGATGATTGAGCCAGGACGAGCCACAACATGAACAGTTGTGGGGATGTCACCTGGTGGAGAGGAGGAATGCACCACACCTGGGTCTTGCACTGGTATACCTGGTAAAAAATTAATGATGTTTATAAATTACACCTTCTAAGATAAATCAACATTGACACAAGTTTTAATCACAGTAACCAGCAGCTCGTCTAATTTTCTTGCATTATATTCCTATTGCAATTACACTTTTCTTCATCAAATGTCTAAAGCATTAAAGAACTTCCACTTGTATTTACATGCTTACATCCCGCTGACAAATTTTTAATTCTCTTGCAGAGCATGGCTATGTTCAAGTTGGTCACATCACATAATGTGAGATCTGTGGTTCTCATGGCAAGGTTGTTGGTGATTCAAGTCTTCTGTGATGTGACACTGTGTCTTTGGATAAGCAGTTCCCAACATTTCTACAGGCTGTGTTGCCTTCACCTTCTCAGTCAAGCAGTCTGGGTGGGGGCAGACTGCTTTTCCTTTAAGATGAAGGGAACATGACCTTCCACACACTGGGACGAATGCACCTGATGCCACAGCATCACATCCCAGACGACTTGAACCCTCATAAGAATGTAAAGTTATGATAGCTTGGGTTCAGCTGTGCTTGCGTTCTGTTTGGTCTCATAATCATAAGTGAAAGATGATTATGGTAAAACTGACCGCAGATGAAATACATGTTGCTACAAACTAAAGGCACAGATACAATGCCCACAATGAACAGCTGGTTCCTTATATTAACATATTATCAGTACATCACACAACTGACTGTTCCATCCTACAGCAGTCTCTGTTCACTTCCACACCTGAACAATTACATGGTAATGATAATCTGGGGGAATATACAGGCTCTGATAACCATGCATATATTCTCCAACGCATCATCCACCTTACATTCATGTATGCCACACACTTTCATCTATCCACATCATGGAAGCCAACCTAAACTCTCACACACAAAGCTATTAAATGCTAACTGTAGTCTGCACACATCCATATGTGTGCCAGAGACAGACAGCAGGTAGCTTACAGCATTTCACAATGCCTATCCCTTACACAGAATGCAGAATTCAAAATGTCATGGACCTCATGATGAACTTTTGATGTTACAACACATCCTTTATGCAGCCCCACAAATAAAATGGAGTCATGATCTGGAGATAGGTGGCCAATGTCACTGGCTAATCCACTGACTGCTGTAAGCAATTACCAATATATGTATGAGCATAGACATACTGTGGTCTATACTCTGGCTGACACTCATTTTTCTTATTTTCTGTAAATTCAACAACAAGAACTTAAAATCATCATTTGTTCACTTATTATTTTTAACATCCCTGTGGTTACAAATCTGTAACCCTTGAGCATCTGCCTGGGAACTGTCCAACAATAAGTTCCTGAAGTTAACAGGATATCAATAAGAGAATCATAATATATGTACATGTGTAAGTATACCTGCATGTGCCCATCTGTGTGTGTGTGTGTGTATGTGGTGATATGAAACTTGTCCCAAGGTCAAAGTATGAAAAGGCATGATGCCATGTAACAGAATGCATTTCTCAATACTATGCCAACATGTATAACAAATGTCTTAATTTCTTTCACTCTCAGTCTCTCCTTTCCTGGTATTAAACTATGGAATATATAATAAATAATATATAATATATATATATATATATATAATAAATTTTGATTAACATGTATCACCAACTAAAGTGCTTAACATATGTATAACTTACTTTCTTCTATCTTCTTCACAGTTATAACTACACAAACCTCAAATCCCATCATACAGTTTTAATTTCCCATATCATTTGTTCTAAAAACTGGCTTTATTTGCATGTAAATCTAAGACGTGGGATGCTGAAACATGTATGGTGACCTCTGTGAAGACCAGACACTCAATAAACAACAAATAGTTTTACAGTTCTCATATCTTGAAATATAAGGGTGAACTAAATTGTATTTGGGTTCAAGACCTTCCGGACCTGATGTACCTAGGCCTTAGGACAGGCCCTTTGTGCCCCATGTTCTATTACTAAATTAGAGAAACCCTGTTCCTTTAGCAAAGTTCCAGATAGCCCCTGTACTTAGTTGCCTGATATCTTCACGGTCCAAAAAGAAGGACACCAGATATGTATGTCTGAGGGAAATATGATGGTGACTTTAATCAGATTTTTCGTTATAACTTCAACGAACTTCTGAAGTTTCACTGGATACAGGCAGGTTTCGTTTTACAGCAGGGTTACATTCCTGAAAAAGTCATGCAAACTGAACACAAAATTCCCATTTAAGACAGTACAATTCCTGGGGTAAAGGGATTGACAAACTCATCCTATATAGCATATGACTACACTGCTAGTGGACTTACGGACCTGTTGAGTATATACCTACTGTATATACAATATATATACATTTCTGTACGAGATATTTATTACTTCTAATGAAATAAAAATATAACAGAATCACATCCATAGCTTTTGGTACAGTCCATTCCAATAGGACTGTGGTAGTCTTGCTATATAAACACTTTAGTTCCTGACTTAGCACTTTCTGTAATTCTATCAGCACCATCACAAATTATACCTACGCAACTATACGCGAATCTAACATAATGGCACATGTCAACAACAGTGTGCTCACCTTTTCTAAGTTGGCTTATTATGTCTAATTTCTCTTTAATACTGATGGTCCTTTACCAATTTTTCACCAGGATTGCACTCAGTGATGTTGATTTATGTTTCTCAGTCATTTTGATTTAAAAAAAGCCAATCCTGTTGAAGGGGGAACTACATCAGCCACATATCACCAACATAAACAGTCCATACATGTGACAGTGACATCACTTTCTACTATCCTCCAACACAAGATAAAAGTGACAACAGATTGTGTATGCCAAATCGTGTTACCCCCCCCCCCCCAAAAAAAAGTGTACTGTCTATGCCAAATCCCAGCAAATCAAAAATTTTTGTGTAAATTCAAGACATGGAGTAAATTTTTAAGTTTTAAATTTTAAAGCAAGACTGTGCAGGAAGAAATTATGTAAAAGGAGACCTACCTGTATACAATGAATGAGATGCAAGATTCATGTGTTCTAAATCTGTAAGTATAACCCCCCCCCCCCCAATGCACCTGGAGATGAGGAAAGCCAAAATAATCAGGCAGACTAACAAAATAGCCTGGCTTTGATTCAAACTGGTTTTGAAAAGAAAACTAGAGCATTAGTTATATAACTCTGCCTGGTAGAATATTACTGACAATGTGATGATCTCCATTAAATAGCAAAACTACGAGAGGTCAACATATTTCTTATAAATAAAAGTTTATACAAAATAAATACACATACATGGAGGCGGCAGATATCCATAAAACAAAACATCACCACATGAAGACTGACATAAATCTTCACATAACATCAGTCTCTTCACTAGAGGGGCAATCCCATAGTATTCTGCTTCATGTCGAAATGCACGTATATCTACACTTAAGTCAATATCTCTAGTTCTTAAATAATTCAAAATTGTAGCAAAAAGTTTTGGATCCCGGTCTATGAATATGGCTCCCATTTCATCTCGCAAACTTGATATTCTGCCACTAAGAAGGGCCGTAAAGAAGGAATCTGGTACCCACATCAAAGTTTGGCGAGAGGTTGAAAATCTGAAAAGAAAAAAAAATACTGTCCCACATGTTGAACCATGGATCTTAACAGTACCATATCAGAACACTAACGGAAAGCAAGCAGAACATGTTATTAGATCCACACTGATCATTCTATACAAGTTTAACGCCGTGACCATTGTTTATACAGCAATGTCAAAAGACACAAAAGGTAATAACTTTAAACCTTCCATACCTCGTTCCGCCAACGTTTAGGTGAACAATATCACCGTTGTGTGTTGGGTGGAAAGCTGCCATAATTAGTGACATACATCCAAGTTAATCAAAGTGACCAAGAGTTCCATCCATTTCAACGCATACTACATCAAACACATCAAAACAATTTCTCCAGTACGGAATGTGTATCGTCGAATTTTGTGAAGTATCGACTCCGATCATAGCTGTATATCGATTTGCGATGGTAACAATCGAATGACATTTTACACATATCGAATTACGCGTTGGTGGACAATATGGATCTTGTGAACGTATACATATATACATTCCATTGATCCCTGAGGCTGTCACGAGACAGTACGATGTGGAACATGTCATAAGCATAAAAACATACAAAATTATTACAGGATTTACACAGTCATATAAGTCAATATCGTCTGTACATGCAAAAAATCCATCCACAGAGTAAAAGGAGTGCGCATATAAAACAATTTTTAGGGCTACTTTAAACTGTGGCTTTTCTTTCTTAGGCTTGTAATACTTCGTGGTAAGTTGTTAAAAATTCTAATTCCGGAGTAGGATGCGTCTTTCTGAAAGCAGGACAGGTTAGTAATGTTGATGGTGTTTATTTCTTGCATTTATACAACGTACTGACGAGGTAGCCTGAAATTTTTCCTGATTTCCAATAAAAACCTCATTAATGAGTACATATATTGACTTGGGACTGTTAAAATCTCTATTTTTTTTAAATAACTTTCTACCTGAAGTTGTAGAGTGTGCACATATCACAATTATAATTATTCTCTTCTGCAAAGTGAATATCTTTCTACTGTATGAGGACTTTCCCCAGAGAATGATTCCATAACTCGCAATGGAGTGAAAATAAGTAAAGTAAATTGATCTCAAAGTATCATTATTGCAGATATGATAATGACAATCCTAATAATTCTCACACTTAGGCACTTAGGAAAACAGTCGAACTGTTTAGGTGTACGGGTTCATTTCAGCATACCACTGAATGAGTTTTTATCCCTATCAATTTTATAGCAGCATAATAACACGATGCATTCAAACTTGGCGAAAAGTGTGATAGAATTTATTAAACAGACGAGCATTGCACTCTCATAGCTCACACATCGGAACCACGTGAGTTTGGAAACAACTGTTGTTCTACCAACATGTTACATAATGACAAGTGACAGCGTTGTATCCTAGAGTAATAAATAATACAAATGCACAGTTTAAACACGAATAAGAAACACGGTCCGTCGCCGGAATGCTTGCACTGCCGTTAAGATATCACGCTGCAAGGAATGCAGCTAAATCACGAAATAAAAAAATAAAAAAAAAACCATAACCGTTGCACCCGCTCCAACTCTCTCGTTCTTAAAAAAGTCGCCGACAAGTGTGATACAGTTCATTACACAGCCGCGTGATATAATTTCTGGCAAGCATGCTGACAACACGTCAAGTTAAAACAACTGTAATTCCAAGAAGACTTTTCATCAACACAATTACAGTTAACACGCACTGCTTGTGTTATTTTGACGACTGATTTACGTAATTGATTAGCGACTTCGTTATTGATTGTTACACACTATAAGGAACGTATTTTATTAGTGCACCATATATTTTGTTAATTATGCTGGAGAGTTTGTCAAGTTCTAGGTCTTATGGATCGAATTTTCTTGGGCATTTCCTCATTTATCTTTGGTGGCGTGGGGTTAAAATTTGACATTTTCCAGTTGTGATCTTTATGAGTTTGTTTGTTTTACCTAGTGTTTTTAAAATATTTCTTTCTGTCACTGTTGTGGGATACTGCGGGATTGAGAAATGACAGTCGCAGTAAAGCACATATAGTTCTATTTATTTTTGTCTGTCATACAATTGTTACGCGTGGTTGCGTAATGCGTTGTGCGAGTAATTGTCT
>Ga0123355_10008625_pt1 | contig 15404 bp, 15 predicted proteins | sample TergutEmb28metaG_3_FD_89872 | JGI IMG/M metagenome (GOLD analysis project Ga0123355, IMG submission 89872) | Embiratermes neotenicus P1 segment gut microbial communities from Petit-Saut dam, French Guiana - Emb289 P1 | ecosystem: Host-associated > Arthropoda: Insects > Digestive system > Gut ... | reverse complement strand
ACTATTTTGTATTGCTCTGCGGGTTGCCTCTGTCGTTTTGGCGCATCCGTGTAATATTTGTCCCATAGTTTTTTGTTCTCCTTTGGCAATTCATTTGCACCATTATAACATGGGACTAAACAGGTAGAATGCATGAATCATCTTAAAAAGCAAATGATAACACTCATGGTCTCCGCAGTCTGCAACTTAAAATGTGAGTATTGTTATGTGCCGCGAATGAAAAAAATAAGAAAAGAACACGAGAAAATAAATCTTGATTTTGCTTATGCCGCAATTAAAGATTATTTCGAGCAGACTAATAATTACTACATTCGTTTCTTTGGTGCAGGAGAACCAACGCTCGCATTCGATGAAATGGTTAAAATCTATGATTTTTCAAAAAGCCTTGCGAAAGGTGATTTGAAAACAGAGTTGCAAACTAATGGAAATTTTAATGAATCAATACGTGATTGGATTAACAAGAACGTTGATATTCTGTGGCTTTCGTTTGATGGTCTTCCTGAATTACAAAACAAACAACGGCCAACAAAATCGGGCGGCGATTCAAGCGATGCAATCATTCCCAATATTATGTATTTTGTAGATAGCACAAAACGCGATGAAAATAAACATTTTGGAATAAGGGCAACCATTACAAATGGAAACTTTAACAAACAAGTCGAGATAGTAGAATATCTTCATTCTTTGGGTGTTAAGCATGTGTGTGTTAGTCCAAGCTATGCTTCTACTGCTAACGATGGCGTACCAAACCCCGATGTTTTAGAGTTTTCGAGACGATTCGTTGATGCATACAAAAAAGCGCAAGAGTTTGGAATGTCATATCAGACCCATTACATCGTCAATTTTTTTGAGGAAGTGACTGCGTATTGCCGAGCATGTGTTCCTGCTCCACACGTGACAACAGATGGCTATGTTTCATGTTGCGACTGGGCTCTTTTTGGAGAGGAATATTTACCGGGAGTTTTACAAAAACTTATATATGGGAAATATGATGCTAGGTCAAAAGCTATCATTTATAGCAATGAAACTATCAATGAAATAAAGAGAAGAAATGTAACCGATACTCTAGGTGAGGGTTCTTGCAAAAATTGTGCCGCACTCAGGCATTGTGCTGGCGGTTGTGTTGGAAAAACGATTGTCCTCTCAGGAGATTTATATAAGCCTTCAAAAAAGTGGTGTTCGGCGGCGAGGTACTTATTCAATGAATTACCAAGATGCGGAAATCCTCCATCTTGCCCGCATTCGTAATTGTGGTAAATGGCTCTCTCGTTGTCTTTTTTTCGGATACTTGCGAACTCCTGCATATCACCCGCTAAACAACAAAACTGCGCGAAACCGACATCACACCATCCGCCCGGGAAATGCATTTAAATCCAAGCCGTCGCGTTTTCCCGAGCGCAGAGCAAAATACCCGCGAGAAGCAATCATCGCGGCGTTATCCGTGCAAAAAACGGGCGCAGGGATACACAGGCGTATATTTTCCGCATCGCACACATCGCGCATTTTTTTTCGCAATGCGGAATTACACGCGACACCGCCGGCGAGCGCGATTGTATCGAAATTTTCGGCTTTGGCGGCGGCGACCGCATTTTTCGCCAAAACGTCAACCACCGCTTCCTGAAAAGATGCGGCGATGTTTGCAACGTCGGCACTTTCCTGCTTGCGCACATACTGAACAACGGCGGTTTTAAGCCCGCTGAAACTGAAATCAAAGCCGCTTACCTTTGCGCGGGGAAAGTGAATCGTTGGGGTAACGTCCCGCGAAATTTTATCAATTTCCGGACCGCCGGGGTAGGGCAAGCCCAATACCCGCGCGATTTTATCGAACGCCTCGCCGGCCGCATCATCCCGCGTAGAGCCGACAACCCGATACGTGTCGTAATCCTCAACGGAAAGAAGCAACGTATGCCCCCCGCTTACAACCAATGAAAGAAATGGGGGCTTTAATGCCTGCCCGGCTTCGCGAGAACGTGCCGCACCCAATCCCTCCGAAAAATCGTGCGAAACGCGATTTTTCATTTCGGGGCCGGTCGCTCGCTCCGCGAGCTGCTCGCCCATGCATCCGGGGTTGAGGGGGGCGTTGCCCCCCTCATGGGGGTGCGGGGGCGACGCCCCCGCGTCGGCATCCAAAAAATTCGCGCAAACATGCCCCTCAATGTGATGCACGCCGATGAGGGGCTTTTTGTGTACGAAAGCAAGTCCCTTGGCATAATTCAGCCCGACCAACAACGCGCCGGCAAGCCCCGGACCGTTTGCAACGGCATATGCGTCGATGTCGGCAAGGGTGATGCCCGCCTTTGCTAATGCCTCATCAACGATAAACCCGATGGATTCGATATGCCGCCGCGCCGCGAGTTCCGGCACAACGCCGCCGAAAGGCGCGTGCAAATCCACCTGCGACGCAATTATGTTTGAAAGAACGCGCCGCCCGTCCGCAACAACGGCGGCGGAAGTTTCGTCGCAGCTTGTTTCAATGCCGAGAATAATCATTTGTTCAGCTTACCGAGTACAAAATCCGTCCTGTCGGCAAGCGACAATCCCTTGGGAATGTACACTAAGTTCGCATTTGCTTTTTCGTATAATTCCCTTGTTTTGGCATCAAGCGTTCTTTGAAACTCGTCGTCTCCTCTTCGAATTTTATCATCCGCCTGCGTGGAAACGAAATAATCTTGGCAGTAAAAAATAATATCGTAACAAGCTGTCCAAACATCTGTAAATGCTTCGGCAGCAGTTATCAAATTTTGCTCGTGTTCGGTTCGATTCGGTATCAGCATGTCGTTGTATGCCATGGTGCTGACGGGCGTCCGGTCGGAAATAATAAGCGTCGCGTTTTTTGTTGCCCGAACACACTGCACTATATGCATCGCAAAAAGCTCCAACTGCGCCGCCATATCAAAGCTGCCCTGATTGTACAGCAAAATGGCATCGGCAGTAGGGCTGTTGCGTGCAGGTTCGATTAAAACCTCGCAGTTAATCCCCTGCTCTTTTAATCCGGCCGCTACGGAATAAATTAAGGTGGTTTTGCCGGCGGCATTTGTTCCGTCAAATGCAATAAGTTGTTTTTCTCTAATCATGTTGACCTCCGCTAATCCTCAAATTTTAAAGTTTTGCATTTTCTGTCTTTGCCGATTTTCGCGGCGGGAAAAATTTTTGTTGCACGGTCGAGATAATTGTGCGGGTCGGGGAGCGACGGACTGAAATGCGTAAGCCAAAGCTCCTTTGCGTCGGCTTTTTTTGCGAGTTCGGCGGCTTCGGAAAAAACCATATGCTTGCGCTTGGCGGCTTTTTCGCGCAAATCGTCGTCACCGTACAAGCCTTCGCAAATGAATAAATCCGCATCGCGAGCAAAATCGGGCAAATCGGCAGTCGGGCGAGTATCCGTGCAGAAGACTAACTTCAGCCCCTTTCGCGGCGGCCCGAGAACCATGTCTGACGTGTAAACTCGCCCCTCGTGTTCGATGCGGGCGTCGGAGGTATTTTGAAGCCGACTCCACAATTTCAGCGGAATATCTCGCGCCCGCTCCGCATCAAATTTTCCTCGCCGCAAAAGCTCGACGCTGTATGCAAAGCACGGCATCCTGTGTTGCACGGGCAAACTTCGCAAAATCACCGTTTCGCCGCGCCGAAACTCGTGCGGCGTTTTGGCGTCCCGTTCGAGAAACTCAACGGGAAACGGCAAATCACGCGCAATCACGCACAGGCTGTTCACAACGAAAGCAAGTCCCTGCGGCCCTATAAGCGTAAGCGGCTCGGTGCGGTCGGCGTTTGCCATTGTAAGTAAAAGTCCCGGCAAGCCGCTGATGTGGTCGCCGTGAAAATGCGTGAAGCAAATCACGTCAATTTGCTTAAACCCCCAACCCAACATTCGCAAACTTACCTGCGTACCTTCGCCGCAGTCGAACAAAATCATATCGCCGTTTATGCGGCAAATCATTGAAGACAAAAAACGATTCGGAAGCGGCATCATTCCTCCGGTTCCCGCAAGCGCGACATCAATCATAAAATCACCGTCTTGATAATACCTTTCAGTCACCCATCTTGTCTACTGCACATACGATATAAAAACGCGACAAACGCATGAATAGTTTTTTGGGGGCTTTGCCCCCAAGCCCCCACCCGCTTTTTAAAAAAAGCGGGGCAAAAATTATCAAAAAAATCGCGCGAAGCGCGATTTTTAAGAAAGTTTTTGTCAACTTTTTTCAAAAAGTTGTGGGGTGCGGGGTGAAACCCCACGATTTTAATGTTCGTGCGATTGTCGTGCGATTCTGTTTTGGAGGAGATTTAGCATGAGCGAACGCGCTTTACCCGTCGCATATCCCTTTGTGCTGCCGCAGCAATTCACATCGCGCTATTCGGACGAGGATGCGATTATGCGAGGAACGCTTTTTCCGGAGTTAGACCTGCCGTTTACGGATTTTCAAAACACGGAACCGTTGCCGAAAACGCCGCTTAACGAACAGATGACGCTCGATTTTGTACGCCTTGAGCTTCGTTTGTATCTCGACACGCACCCCGATGATACCGTTGCCGCCGAGCTTTTGCAGCAATACGACCAACAAGCACAAGCACGCAGCACTTGTGATTCGTGGGTATTTTCCCCGTGGCCTTGGGAGGGTGATGTCTGATGTTTGTTTATGAAAAAAAATTGCAGTATCCGGTAAAAATAAAAAATCCGAACGCCAAACTCGCTAAAATTATCATCACGCAATACGGCGGAGGGAATTGAATGCCAATAGCAGCCGTCACGCTAATCGCGCTGTCCGCGATAAAAAAATTCCAGTCGTCCGGCGGATTTTTGATAAATTATTTTTTCTAAAATACTGCGAACGGCTTTTTGCTTCGTTGAGATGTCGCAATGTGAGTTCAGCAGCTCCGATAAATTTGCGATTTTTTTTTCGTTTTCCGGATTTTCCGGCATCAATGCGCGGCGTTGCGTTTCGATGCCTTCCTTTTTGATGCGGTATTCGTCTTTGGTGTCGATGCCGGCTTCGTAGGCTTCGTTCACGCGCTTTAATTTGGCGTTTAAATTGCGCAATTGTTTACGCTTTTCTTCGCGCCTGTCCGGATTTTTCGGAACGAATGCCCCGTCGTTAAGCACCGAGCGCAATTCCGCCAAAACGGCATCTTCCAGTTTTCGCGCAGAAATACTGTGCGAAACCGCACATACTGCGTGACTGTATCCGCAACATTGAAACGACGGATTTTTTACATTTGCAAACGCTAATGTTCTGCCGCAAGCGGAACATTTTACAATTCCCGACAGCCAATGCGATTTTTGGGGTTTCGCGAAATGCGGCAAATCACATGTGTCGCCGATATCCGAATTGTCTTTTATCCCTTCCAATTTTTTTGCAGCCATGTCGAACAGCTCGTCGGAAATAATCGGTTCGTGGTCGCCCCTTGCCCAAATTGTTTTCGGATGATTAAAATTTCGGCCTGTTTTTTCCGGCGTCCACCGAACGAATCCTATGTAAATTTTGTTGCGCAAAATATAATCCACGCCGCGAGTATCCGGTTTTTTGCCGCGCTTGCTTTTTATTCCGAGGCTGTTTAATTTTTTCGCGATTTGAAATTGACCGGTGTCAATAAACTGCTCAAAAATATATTTTACGGTTTCCGCTTCTTCGGGATGAACGGTGAGCTTTCCGTTGTGCATGTAATATCCCAACGCCGGCGAAGTTTGAAATCCGCCCCGACGCGCTTTTTCGGTCATGCCTTTTTTCACTTCTTCGGCTAAATTGATGCTGTAGTATTCCGCCATCGCTTCGAGCAGTGCTTCAATCAGAACGGATAATTTGTCGTCGTCGTTTACAGACTCCGTTATGCTTATTACTTTTATGCCGAAATCCCGCTGCAACATCGACTTGTAAACGATGCTGTCTTCTCGGTTGCGCGCGAACCGGTCGAATTTATGTACCAAAATTGCGTCAAACGGCTTTGGTTTTGTTTTGGCAATGCCAATCATTCGCATAAATTCCGGACGTTTTTTTGCGGTTCTTGCGGATTTTCCTTCTTCCGTGAACGTGTGCGAAATTTCGATGCCGTTTTTTTCCGCGTAAGAAATCAACGCTCTTTTTTGCGCATCCGGCGAAAATTCAAGTTGGTCGTCCGTTGAAACTCGTATGTATAACGCCGCTCGTTTAATCATCGGAGAAATATCCGGCGGCGGTCATTGCGGTAAGTGTCCAAATGTCCGCCAATTTATTCCGGTCCGACTCAGGTATATCCTCCCATTTAATTTCGCAATTTTCGTCATAAATTACGAATCTTGCAGACGTTAATTTGTTTTTCACGACAAACCTCCTTTTTTATTTAATATATGCAACGCCGTGTAAGCGTGACAGCAGTTGACACAGCACCCGTAGCCTTATATACTTCACCCCGCCGGAACATTTTCCCTATCGCGCTTGTACGCTCAAGCGCAATCAAGCGCAATATATGAAAGGAGTTGGAATGAGAAAGAAAATCGCATTACTTTTGGCAGTGATAATGATGCTGTCAATCTTGCCCGCGTTGCCCGTAAGCGGCGCGCAAGCAAGAAGGGGGTCGAATTTCACTCCCAGAAGAACCGAAATCGTGTCTGTTGCACGTTTCGCAGGCGTTGACTTGCCGCAGGTTACATCTCCCGCATCAATTGATGTAACAAGCGCAATTTCACAACGTTGGGTACGCAATACCGACGAACAAGGTACGTATGTAGCGGCCCAATTCTTCTTCAACATCGAGCACGACGGATTCATCCTTGCAACGCCGACGGCAATCGGGCTTAACGTGGAGGCATCACGCCAATCACTGACCCCGACATACGCTTTTGCGGATGCGGAAATCACCGTAAGCCCGACGTTTGCAATGCTTGATTGGGAGGGTCGCATCTATGCGCAACCCGACAACTCAGGCACGCTCATGCTTGAATTTGTAGTGGTCAACGCAAACCTGCCTACGGGAACAAGGGCAATCACCGTTACAGCCGACTTCTACACAGAACAAGGCGTGGCTCACGAAGTAGAAATGAACTTCGACATCGTGATGACCCCGCCCGCTAACATGCCTACGATTACCGTAGCAAACCCGAGCAGAATACTTACAACCGGACACAACAGCACGCTTGATTTTGCCGTTACAACAGCCGGCATAGCAGGCGGAGCGCATCAAATTGAGTGGTTTATCCGTCAAGGTGCGAATGAAGTAAGCAGCATTCCCGGCATCACCTTGCCCCAAACCCTCACAATCGGTGCAAACGGCGCAGCAACACTGTCCGTAACAGGCACACCCACAACAACCGGCGTGTGGTATGCCACATTTTCCGTTCCGCTTGATGATAATTGGTATGCTTACCATTTCATCAGGTTGGAAGTTGAAGCACCGCGCGGCACCGGCGGTGGAGGCGGCGGACCTTCGGAAGCACCGCCCGCACAACGTCCCCCGTCACAGCCGTCTGTTGTTCCTCCCCCGTCAAATACCACCGTTGTTGTTGTCAATAACGTAAACAAAGTTATCGTCAACCAAAACGTCACAAGTGTGACGATTAACAACACAATCAATCAGGCTGTCGCAGCCGGCCAACGCCCCGTTGTAACAATCAACGTAGGCAGCGGTCAAGACGGTATTAAAGTCGGCGGAAACGACGTTAAAAACCTCATCGAAAACAACGGCGTTCTTGTTGTTGTTAAAAACAACGTAAGCGTTTCGTTCACAAGTGTACAAATGTCCACATGGAACATCAACGTTGATTCTGAGGTTGTTATTTCTCTGCGTCCTGTAGAAGACCGCGAAGAAAAACGTCACAAATTCAGAAATAAAAACCACAAACCGGGTCGTCCGACCCAACCCGCAACCCCCGACCAAATTATCGACCTTATGGTTTCGGTATTGGTGGAAGTAAACATTATGATTGACGGCATCATCTCCATTGACGGCGCAGATTCGGCACCCACAATTTCCGTTGATATCTCGCATCTCACGGCAATTGAAATCGCCAACCTGAAAGGCGTCTTCTTCTTCCTGGCAGACCCCGACGACCCGGACAGTCTTACGTACATTCTTCTTGACGGAGAATTTGACGGCGACATGTTCAATGTTGTTTTGCCCGACGGCAAGGCTTCCGGTTGGTTCACGCTTATGTCAATTGAAATGGAAATCGAAATCTCTGTTGTTTCCTCGATTCGTTTGCAGTTAGGCTCAACAGCTATGTCCGTTGACGGCGATAATCGCCACGGCTTAGACGTTGCTCCCTTCCTCGCAGACCCCAATGACCCGGATTCTTTAATGCTTCCGATTCGCTCACTCGCAAACGCGCTTGGTGCGGACGTTCATTGGAACGCTTCGGTTCGTGTGGTTACGGTTATCAACATTCAGCTCAACATTAACTTCTCGTTCAGCGTTGACCAGCCGCTTCAAGATGATGACGGCGACGACCTGGGCGAACCCGACTTGGTTGACGGTCGCACCTTCGTTCCCAGACGTTTTATGTCTGAAATGATGGGCGTTACAATCGACTACGACCAAGACTCGCAAGAAATTTATATCTCCAACGACGCCGCTTAGTGAACGCCGGGGACATGTGTGAGTTGTTCACACATACCCTCAGGTTCGGGCACAGAACGCCCGACTTTGCCGATGTGATTGTCGGTGCTTAAAGAACGCCCGACTTTGGCAATTCGGTTGTGAAAAAAAACCTCGCGCATACGGAATATACGGGGTTTTTTTTTATTGCCCGGGAAACCGCTCCGGCTTCGAGGGAATGTACCGATGCCGGTATGTGACCCCGGTGTTCAATGCGCGCAGTGCGCGTTTTTTCCATTCAGCGGACCGGATGGAGAGCTTGGGGCCTCGTTGCGCTATTTGAGCCAGCGTTTTGCCATGCCTTATCCCGAATTGCGGGCGATTTTAACAGACGTCGGCACGGAAGAACTCGGGCATCTCGAAATGATTGGCACAATTGTGTATCAACTTACGCGCAATTTGTCTGTAGAGCAAATCAAGGAAGCGGGCTTCGGCGATTATTTCGTTGACCACACAACCGGTATTTTTCCGCTTTCGGCAAGCGGCGTGCCGTGGAGCGCGGGCGGAATCCAGTCCAAAGGCGACGTAATTGCCGACCTCGTTGAAGACATGGCGGCAGAACAAAAAGCTCGCGTAACGTACGACAATATTCTTCGCATGACCGACGACCCCGACGTTCGCGACCCGATTATTTTCCTGCGCGAACGCGAAATTGTGCATTTTCAGCGTTTCGGCGAAGGGCTTGAAATCACCAGGGAGCGCATGAATCGCAAAAATATGTATGCAATGAATCCCGCTTTTGACAAGTAACGCGAATCAGAGGTAGGAAATAACGCACCAAGCGGACGCCGGGAACACATGTAAGCGACAACGCATTCCCTCGAAGCCGGTTCGGCTTTTCGGCACGTTGAAAAAACCTATCGGTAACCAACCGGCTACCAATAGGTTTTTTTCATGCTTGCGTATGTTTTCTTGTATAGTGAATCAATTTGATTCACTATACCAAAACGTGCGCAAAGCAAATGAACGCAAGCAAGTTTGAAAAGAAACGGACTTCTTGAAATTACCCCCAAGTATAGTATAATTGCATTGAGTTACATATAAAAGGGGATGGCGACCATGAATAAGGCTTTATTGCTCAGAGCTAACTGCATTGCCGTGGGGGTAGTCGGTACATTGTTTGCAATTATGGCATTTTTGCAGGGCAATAATATGATGGGGATGATTACGTTTTTCGGAGCGATAGCGGTGCTTGCCATTGTTATGATTGCGCGACGTTTTGCGGATATACAAGCCTGCATTTACATCATTGCAACCCTCGCTTACTTTGCGATGTTTATGCCGCCCGCTTTGCGCGGTGAGACTTTGGAGTCGCTTACGCTTTTCTTGGGATACTCGATTGCTTTCGGGCTTTACTTCCAACGTGCAATTACTCTGTATTTAGCAATTTTGACCAATATTACGGTTATTATTGCTGCAATGATTCCCGGGGGGGGGCTTATTATGTTGACGGCGGTACGATTCTTTCTTCATTAGTATCTGTGAATGTCGGGTTTGCCCTGCTTATTATTTTGGTTAATTCTACAGAAAAAATGCTGAAAAATATGAATAAAGAAGCTGCAATAAAGGCACAACAAGCCGAAGAACAACATTACATGATGGAGGACTTGTCATCCCTTGTGCGAGAATATGCGGAAAACGGTGACTTTGACTACACGATAGACCCTGCAAAATATAACCAACAATACACAAAAGATATAATAGAAGGAATCAACGGCGTTTTGCGAGCATCAAAAGCCGATACGGATACATTCCTCAACGTTCTTAACAATATAAACGACGGTAATTTTGACTTCCGAATCGCGCAACTGCCGGGCAAAAAAATGGTAATCAACCAAGGCGTAGACCTGTTTAAAGATAATCTTTCCAAGATAAAGCACGAAATAATAACAGCCGCAGAGCATGTAGCATCGGGTGACTTGAAGTATGAGGCAAATCCTGAGGGTTACAAAGGCGAGTGGCGGGGCATTCTAAAGGGGCTAAACGAGTTGTCGGCAGCAGTAAATGCTCCGATTTCGGAAATTAAGAGGGTAATGGAAAATCTGGACAGGGGCATCACGGATGACGCCATATCGGGAAATTACTCCGGCGATTTTCTTGCGATAAAAAATACGGTAAACAACACTGTAAATTACCTGAGTGAAATTATTCGCGAAATCTCGGATGTACTGGCGACACTTGCCGCAGGTGATTTACGTGCAACCGCGACAAAAGAATATCAGGGTGAATTTTCCGCAATCAAGGATTCTATCAACAACATAGGTCGCAGCCTGCATAAAACCATGACAGAAATCTCTGTTGCTACAGACTCCTTACTTATCGGCTCCAAACAAATTTCCCAAACAGCCCTGGATTTGGCAACCGGTGCGTCACATCAAGCCGGTTCTGTCGAGGAATTAAACGCTTCCGCCGACATAATAAGCCAACAAACAAACCAAAATGCTAAAAACGCGAGTATCGCAAGCACACTTTCCGGCAAATCCGCAACAAACGCCAAAGAAGGCAATGATGCAATGGCGCACATGTTGGGCGCGATGGCGCAAATAAAGGAATCGTCCGCTGCTATCTCAAAAATTATCCGGGTCATACAAGACATCGCGTTCCAAACAAACCTGCTCGCGCTTAATGCCTCCGTGGAAGCAGCACGGGCGGGCGAACACGGAAAGGGATTTGCCGTTGTTGCCGAAGAGGTTCGTAACCTTGCCGCACGCAGTCAAAATGCCGCCTCCGAAACCACCGCGCTTATCGGAGATTCAATCAGCCTGGTAGAAGGCGGCTCGGACATTGCGGAAGCCACGTCTTACTCACTGGACACGATTGTCAAAAATACCAACGATGTGTCGGAAATCATAAGCGGAATTGCCGTAGCCTCGCAAGAGCAAGCCGACTCCGTAGCGCAAGTAAGCAACGAACCGGAACAAATATCGCGCGTTGTGCAAAGCAACTCTGCCGCTTCCGAAGAAGCCGCCGCAGCATCACAAGAACTTAATTCCCAAGCCGAGATGCTGCAACAATTGGTCGCGTATTTTAAGTTATAACGCGAATCAACAGTTCAAAATAACGCCTCGCCGTAAATGCCTTGTGGCGAGCGACCGGTCTTTTTTTCGGATGCTTTTTCCGAAAAAAGACATCGAGCGAGCCGTTTGCAAGGCATCAGGTGAGGCGTTATTTCCTGCCCCTGATTCGCGTTTGCGGCGCGTTCGCAACCTTAATTTTCACCCGAGGAGTTGATTTCGTGCCGGAAAAGAAAAAATTGGTTGCGGCGGCAACAGTCTTGGTTATGCTTGCGGTAAGCGGCGCGGCTTTTGTTTGGTTTGTGGGGCAAACGGCGGAAAATGACGCGCTCGAACGGCTTGCGGTATACTTTTTTAATTCTGCCGAAGGGCGGCTTGAGGCGGAATTTCGCGACTTGCCGCATGGCGAGGTTTTGGCGCGCGCGAATGCCGCGTTGGGATACTTTTTCAGTGAGCCGAATGATGCCAATTTGTCGCGGGCATGGCCGTCCGACAGGGACTTTTCGGCACTTGTTCCGCGAATTTCTCTGCGCGACGATACTCTCATTGCGGTTTTGTCCGAGCTTTACGCGGAAATTCCGCCGCCGGACGAGGCACTCTTTCGCGCGGCGTTTACGATGACAATGACGGGCGTTCCGCACATCGAGGGCGTTGTGTTCCGCACGGAGAACCGCGAATGGCTCGAATCTGCCGAAACGGTTGCAAACGCGCCGTTTATATCGCCGGCGCGGCGCACCGCCGAGGATTTCACGCTGTTTTTCACGGACGAAAGCGGCGAAGGGCTTATAACCGTGTTTTGCGAGAATTTTGACGTAAATATCCACACACGCAACCGCGATATTTTGGAGCGACTTATCGAACGGCAAAGCGAATCCGGATTTTTGCCGCTGATTCCGCCCGAAACCCGTGTGCGCGACGTTTTAACCGAGCCGGACGCCGGCTTTTATATCGACTTATCGTCGGAATTTCACAGTCGTTTTGCGGGTTCGCCGGCGCAAGCGCGGCTGATGATTCAATCCATCACGCACACGATTCTCGAAAACGACGGCTCAAACATACCGCAGCGCGTTTTTTTTCTCATCGACTCCGACCGTTGGGACGAATTTCACGGCGTAAGCGACTTTAACCTCGGTTTTGTTTTTGACGAATCGTTCATGCTCGGCTTTGTTCCGCCGCCGCCAATTGAAGAGTAAATGTGCCGCCCGATTTTATGGTCGTTGGGATTTTTAATCATCGGAATCATTTGCGGAGCAGTTTTTCCGGGGGCGGAACTTTTTTTTATTGTCGCCGCCACGGGCGCATGTTGTATTCTGTATAAAATTTACAAGTACAAGCCGATTATTTTCTTCGCGGCTTTTTTTATGCTTGGAATTTTTCGCATCGGCATAAGTTTGGAAAATCACACCGTCGAGCCGGTCGAGGCGCGATTTTCGGGGCGAGTAATCGACACCGGCTACACGGCCGGCGGAAATCAGCGCGCTGTTGTTCGCGGAACGCATCCGCAAACCGGCGCGAACGTTCGAATTATGGCGTACATACGGCCGCATCAGCGGCATTTGCAGCTCGGACAAAACGTAACGCTTTACGGCGAATTGTCGCCGCTTCGCCGCGAGGAATTTCCCGGAGGATACGACCAATTTCGGCATCTTCGCCCGCAAAAAATCGACGCGACAATGTGGCCGGAAACAATCGATGCCGGCGAAACCGCCCGTTCGTTTACGGTCATACTGCGGGAAATTCGCGATGCAATCGGTGCGGTTTACGACGAAATTCTGCCGGCGCGAGAATCCGCCGTTTTGAAATCCATGACCCTCGGCGACCGGCTCGACCTCGACCGCGATTTGGCCGACCTTTATCGCACGATGGGCATTTTTCATATTCTGTCGATTTCGGGCCTGCACGTTACAATTTTGATGCTTTCAGCCAATAAATTTTTAGGACTTTTCATACGCGAACGCCGTGCGGCGGTAATCGTGCTTGCTCTGACGGTTGCGTACTGCCTGATGACCGGCGCGGCAATTCCGACGGTTCGCGCGGTGTCAATGGGCGCAACGCTCGTGGGCGCGAAAATTTTTTACCGCGACTACAACCTGCTTGCGTCGGTGGCGTGGGCGTGCGTTGTGTTGCTGATTTACGAACCGTTGCAACTTTTCGGCGTAGGATTTCAGCTTTCGTTCGGAGCGGTTTTCGGCATCGGCATCCTGACCGCGCCCATCGAACGGCTTTTGCGCCAAAGCGCGAAAAAAATTCAACTCGCGCTTCCGCGAATTTTTTCCGACGAACGTTACGCGCTTCCGGCGGCGGCGTACAAATCGCTTGCCGTGGGCATTGCCGCAGTCGTTTCGACGTACATCGTTTTCGCGTATCATTTTTATGAAATTCCGCTGTACAGCGTTTTGGGCAACTTGGTTATCGCGCCGACGGTTACGCTGCTTCTTGTAATCGGGCTTTCGGCGGGAGTTATCGGGCTTGTGTCGTTGCCGGCGGCGTCGTTTTTGGCGGGCGCGGTTTATTTTATTTTGCGATTTTATGAAGCGGCGGCGATTCTTTTTTCCGGATTGCCCTTTGCGATGCTTCAAACAGGCGGCGGAAATTTAGCCGTCGCCGCACTCGGCGTGACAGTTTTGGGAACTTTTGCATATATGTACAGTGCTTTCGACGAGAAAATTTTCGCGCGCCGAAAAATATTTTTTGTCGCAAGCATTTTCGCGCTGATAATTGCGGTTTTTTTCGCCGCGTTTCCGCTGAACAAGCAACGCACCGATTTTGAAAACTACATCGTAATCCGCCGCAGCAGCGACACGCTTATTATCGGCGCGGCGCACGGCGGCGAACATGATTTATTGCGATACTTGGACATGCGCAATGTGAATCGCGCCGCGCTTCTGCTGACATCCCCTCCCCTGCCCGCCGACGCCGGACGGCTCGAACGAATTTTGCCGCGCATCCACACGATTTATTTGCCGGCGCATGTTGAAGGCGCAACGGAATCTCTGATGAACGAAACCCTCGAACTGCTTTCTCTGCCGTCAAACGTCGTTTTCCTGCACGACGGCGACACGCGAACCGCCGCCGGAATTTCCGTTCGCGTTCACGCGCAACCGATGGGAGGGTTTGAAGTCAGTTTTCCGCCTTAAAGCCGCAAACCGCTATAAAAATCAAGGCTTCTCCTCAAGCTCTTCCCCGGTAATGATGTAGTGTAGGGACACACCGAAAATTTCATGCAGCCTGAGGTAGTTGTACGCTGTAATGCCGACGCCTCCGAGTTCAATCATCCTCAAGCTGCCCGTGCCTATTTTCATTTGCTTTGCGAGTTCTTTCACCGACATGTTGTTTGATTCGCGTAATTCCTTTATGCGTTCGCCGATATTCAGGTGCAGTAACGCCTCGGCTATAATCGACATTCCCCTCATTGCATCACATCCTCAAAAAAAGTGCGCGGGGGCGGGTGTGGACTTTCCCGCCGTCCGCGGAAACAAAAAAGCCCGTAAGGACGGCAAAAAATCTGCCACACCTGCGAGCTTGATATGTAAACAAGCTAAGGACACGCCCCTATCACGGAAACACAGTAACACAAAGCCCTGTACGAAAACTCCGCATAACCGGGGTGGGTATATGCAAAGAGTCCGCAAGCGTCCGCACAACCGAGGTGGTATGTGCCGGAATCCGCAAGCGTCCGAAAAGACGCCCGATTTGAACAAACCGGTGAGCCGTGTTAAACTATGTCTACCATAATGAAAGGCTTTTGCCTTGTGCGCAGGTGATGGGAAGCATCCCCTGTGTTCGCTGTTTGGGTGTTCCCAGCACCCGCACAGCCGTTATGGTTTT
>Ga0123355_10008624_pt1 | contig 15406 bp, 6 predicted proteins | sample TergutEmb28metaG_3_FD_89872 | JGI IMG/M metagenome (GOLD analysis project Ga0123355, IMG submission 89872) | Embiratermes neotenicus P1 segment gut microbial communities from Petit-Saut dam, French Guiana - Emb289 P1 | ecosystem: Host-associated > Arthropoda: Insects > Digestive system > Gut ... | reverse complement strand
CTGATCTACTGCCCGAAGCGTCCAAGTTTCAGCACCATGTAAAGCTATGCTCCAAATGTAGCACTTCACAAGCTTCTTCCTCAATTCCAAGTCCAATGTGCTAGTAAAAAGAGCCCTCTTCTTGTGAAATGCAGCTTTAGCCATAGCAGTTCTACATTTAATTTCACAAGTACATCTTCCACCCTTTGTCATATCATTGTTTTTTTTTTTATATATGACTGGAGAGTTTAGTGAGGGACTTGTCATATGTGCACTGTGTGCATGAGAGCCCCCATTTAATATTTTTTTGCAGGACAAGCTTTTTACCTTCAGTGAAGAAGAATCTTAAACGAGGGTTCAGTCAAAATCTAACAAAATTACTACTGTGGTTACAAAAGCAATATGTTCACTCTAAATTTAAACTTAATAAGTTTTCCTGCTGTCAGTTTTATGATTTAGTTTTTATTTTGTGGTATATAAAAAGGGAGGGGGGAAATTGAAAATAGATTGCAATGAGAGTTTCACTACTCAAGCCATTCTGTAAGTCCATTTTCCTGTTAACAGACTGGAAAAGGAATAATATATAGGTATTACAAAACATGGCTCCAGTTAGAAAAATCAAACACCGCAGCACGAAGTGTAAACATGAATGATTTGTGTGCATATGTACCTGGAATGTTAACTTTTTAAACAACTGAGGAGTGAGTTTGCTTTGCTGATGGGGTGTGTTGAATGAAGAGCATGTCATATCTCTCTTCCTTCCCCCTCCCCCCCAAATGCTGAATGAAAAGCACCACTCTCCCCCCTCTTCCACCTAGTGTTGAATGAAGGACAGCTCCCTCTCCCTCTGTCCCCCTCTCCTTTGTTCAAGTCTGATTAAGTGTTGTCATCAGTCTTGTAAAATCTGAAGTACCCCTTGTAAACTGCCTCACCAATAGGAAATGTGGGTTCATCACCTTTCTCTTTGACGCTGCCACCACATTGTTCACGGTTTCCACTTTTTACTGACTGACAGAGTTCCTCTGTGGACATGGTGACTGTTGTCAGACTGATTCTGTCTGCATTGACAAGATCTGAGAACTTAATTGCTGGGTTTGAAATTCTGTTCCTCCATTCTTCTACTCCATCTTCCTCACTATCTTCCTGAGAGTCTTTTTTGGCTCTTGAGGATCAAAAGTACACTGCATGCAGCAGTTTGCAATCAAGTCTGATGTTGCTTCACTTCCATTGCCCATTATAATGGCATTAGTCACACAACCCACACTCCAAAATTATGAACATGTACTCTAAATTGAGGCTTCTAACAGGTGTAGGGACTGAATTTTCAAACCTTAAAAACCAGAGAAGTCTAAAATGAAGAGACATTAAATTGAGAAAAATTGTACTTTACTCATGTGGGCTTCCAGCCTAGATGACAGAAAATGAACCTCAAGTGCTGTGAAAATTTTAAATTGAAAAATCTTAAATCATAATTCTTCTGTTTGTCTGTTCTTCAGGATGTTCTTCTGCTCATGATCTGTCAAGTGTCTAAAATGAAAGAAATTCTCATCAGTAAACATTGCCATGCAGGGGTGCACTATCCCCAGGCATCAAGTCACTTGGGCAACTAAGTTTTGTATGGTGGCACTTAATATTTGTGGGTTCTCAGTATGTAACTTGTTTCATGTCAGCTTTGTGGCACATGATATTTGTGGATCCTCCCCAGAACTGCATCAAGTTACCAGCTTTTTGATAACTTGTAGCCGAACATTTTTGATATATTTGTTTCTTAGGTTTGCTGGTGTCAATTATGGATGGTTCAGAGCCATACGTTTTGGGTTTAATGTGTCATCTTATATTCAGAACCGTTGGTGATAGGTAGGCGGGGAGAGATTTAAATGGGGAAACAGTTGGGAACAGTTAATGGATGCTAGCAATCCAGTGCGAAAGCAGTTGCGTATGAGTATGGTGTAAGTGGGAGTACAGAGACGTGACTGTGTCAGTTTCCTAGAAATGGTCTAGTTGTTTAACTGGATATAGCTCTCCATTATTTTATATCAAGAATGAAATGAATAAATAAAACATAAGTAAAAAGAAAATAACTAAAACTAAATGTGATTGGTGAACCACACCCATCTTCTGGTAAGAGGATCACCTACCAGACTGAGCACGTCGGGTCAACAATGTTTCAAATGGTAATCATGTAGATGCTGGAATTTTAAGGTGACTTACCATGTTTACGTGAATGCAAGACAAGGTTTTTTTCCCATCAATTTGGCACTTAAGTATGTGAGGTCGTGTTAAATTTGCGTATGAAGCATAGAACCAGGATGCATCAAACTGGATCACTTGAAACTGGACCATGTGGGGAGAAACCAAGGCCTGCATCGCCAAATCGACATGGGGATATGCGCTCTTTTGAGATGTTACACAGTGTAGAGTGGTAATTCCTTGCTGAAATTTCAGGTCACCCTGTTGCTCCCATCTTCAAGGGTTAAGAAATCCAAAAGAGAAAACGTTGCATGACCGAAGTTAACTGACACAATCTTATTTTTGGGACTTTGTCATCAAATTTTTTAAAGAAGCACGATATTTCAGAAACTGCCTTTGTTTCTGTTTTCAGACAAAGAATTATCTAACCTGGTGGGCCCCATAGATTGAGTAATTGTCAGTCAGTGGGCATCATTGAAACCGTAACGTGTTAAGATATTCACCTGAGAACAAATCTAGTCCAAGGGTGATCATATCCCTATGTACACAGTATAGTAGCATCTGCAGTCAATAAAACATTACTGGCAATAATGAGGCATGCCAGCCAAGAGAAAATACCACTGTCATACTGGACAAGAGTACTAAAATTTTAGGAGTGATTGCTGGAAGAACTTTTCCATAATCCCAAAACCACCAATACAGTCAAAGGGTGTGGCCAAAGTGCATTGGATAAGGAGGCAGAACCAAGTGGTTTGTGGATGTTTTGAAGGACATTTCTAATTACACAGGGATGACTGACTGTGTTTCCACATAAATTCATTCCTTCAGTGAGAGTGGTGTCAAATTGCCTCGCTCTTCTTTGTTTACTTCTGGTCTATTAGCTATAACATTATTTTGTACTACACAGCTAGTCCATTGTGTTTCAAATTCAAGAACGGATTATTTGATTGTGCTGCCATCTGGTGGTGGTAGTACTTTACATGAAAGATAAAGCAGCAGTGTTGTAGCAGTGAAACAAGGGGTATAGGTCACCACAGTTTCAGTCTCAGCAATGCAGATGAGTGATCATCTTTTTGCTCTGGCTCCCTTACCCTGTGGTACCGATTCGATAAGAGGCTGGGTAGGCCCCAGAGCTGGTCTGGTTGCTGTGGAGAAGTTGAAAATCTGTGTGCATAGGCATTGTTTTCCAATATGCAGTATTTCCATGGGCAGTAGACAGATGTAAGTGTTCAGTATCATGCTTTATTCCTGGACTTTACAAAGCTTTACTTGCATTCCCCATTAATTTTCACAATATGTGTTTACTCACAGGGACCTAACTTTTCACATTTGTGTATAACAAGTATTATACATAGTGGGAGGGTAGAAATTAGGGAGGGAAAACTGTGTTTTCGTCTGTCATGTCCATAATCATGTCAGTATGCATACCACTAACCAGTTAAATTGTTTTGTATTGACATTTTTTTTGGTAACAGTATCTGCCTGTGATGTATGATGTCACTAAGTGTTAAAACTTCTTTCTTACTGTTTGCAGGTGACAAGAAGTATTGGCTTGAAGTGACAGTTTAGGAGATGTTTCTTTTGATTTTCCTGGTCAAGTTAGGAGAGTAACATCAAGATAAAGGTTCTGACAGCTGACGTATGGGTCAAGCCAGATTAAAACGAAATAATTGGCCTATTGAGTCCGACCCAACACAAGTACGCAGAGAGGATTCACGGAGGTTTTTCCAACATCTCATGTCAGTGTAAACTTCGGTCTAAGTTGCACTGTCCTCCCTGATTCCTGTGTCCTGAAATGGTAGTAAGCTAAATGCAGTTTCATATGTATTGATTTTTCTTTTATTGTGCCAAAGTGCCTTCATGTAATGTGTAGGTTCCATTGTTGATGTAATCAGATAGCCCTTTTAAGCCCTGTGTTCCTGAGAAAGTGGGAATAAATAAAGAATGATGTTCCTATAAGGTGGGCTTTGGGGGCAGTCATACTGGTGACAACCTCATCATATGTGATACACATGCACGCGCGCATGCACACACACACACACACACATTATTTTATTATGGTGTTACCGCAAGTAATATTAGGTACACTGAGAACGAATTGTCAACAACTTGTGTACCCATGACACAGATGGGACATGTTCCATATCTTTCCTGTCATGGGTAATTAAATTCACTATCACAGACTTCACAATTCGGTAACTGTATTATCACCATTTAGATTCTTGCTGTAGTTAGGTTAGGGTTTCTCTTATACCATTCATATAAGTAGGTATGATGATGGTTATGTTAGATGCTGTGTCATTTGTTGTTGTCTTAGTTTTTCTGTTCCTTCCTAGTTTTTAGTTTCTGTGCTTTTCACATATGGTTGACTTTCTGTACCACTGTCACAGATGATTAGATTCACTCTCACAAGCTTTACTACTCAGTCACTTTATTACCCACAATTCATACATATACTACCATTAAGATTATTGTGGTGATTGTTTGTTGTAATGTCATTTTGTCTTTCCTTGATTGGATGTGTCATTGTGGCATTTGTGGGTAGAACAAAGAAACAGTCTTAAATAAAGGCAAACAAACAGTTCTATTGGTCTGAAATGTTCTTTGTTGTCTGAACAAAATGGCAAGCACACGGTGACTGTCACAGTTCTCATTGAGTCTACAGCCTCCCAGATTGTTCTTTTCTATGGGTTTTGTACATGCTTGGAAGTGTCCTAGTTCATAGCCAGCCAAAGAATGTTAAACCAAAAATGAGAGAGTGTAAATTAAGAAATGTTGTAAAAACTGAAAATGAGAAAGTGTAAATTAAGGAGTGCTGTAAATTGGCAAGAGCCATCGCAGCAAAAAAAGATGTAAAACAGACGCAAAACAAGGGCTACCTATATATATATTTTCATATTATTTTTATGATGTTTGAAAATGAGTGTAATAGTAATAATATGTTTTGATACTGTTGACAATTATACACACACATGGTTACAGAATTTGGATTTTCAAGTCTGCTGTTGTAATCATTCTTCCCCAAATCTCTCATCATCCAGTAAATGATTATCTGTGATCACATGTAATGCAGTCCTTTCAATTAAACATCTTCTGCTTCCTCAAGTAGCCAAATCATTCCAAACCCATTGTGGCTATTAACCCTTTAAACCCCGAATTAAATCCCATCTGCCATTTGCTGGCATTATTAGGAGCTCACCATATTCTCCACGTTAGCAGGATAAGGGTTAATTAATAATGTATCATGCTTGATACTACGTACAGAATACTGATAAAAGCCAGTGTAGTATTGGCCATCGTGAGGGTCTAGCTGGGTCATTACATAGCCTGTCTAAGAGAAAAATCAGTAACTATGTCGATAATAATGATGGTGAGAATGCAATTGAATGGGTCTTTATGCTGCTTATCAATGACAGGTTCCTTTTCATAACCATGTAAGGAAATATTTTGGCATGGGCTATTAATACCCTGTACACTACTGAACATGTTGCATACAGTAGTTGTGTAAGAGTTACATAATGTTGACACAGCAAAAGTCAAATATGTGCACAGCTGTAGCCATACGTAATAAAACATAATATAATAGTATTAACTTGCATGCAGAGAAACAACTGCACTTCACCTCAAATTATTATTAACTGGCATACGTCAGTTACTAGTAGTAAATATGCAATGGCGTGACTTTCCCTTCTGCCATCACTGTTGAAGTGAGAAGTTTCAATCTTTGTCGATGCAGGCCAAAGTGGCCCATATTGCCACATTCTCTGGGTATCTGATGAATGTTTTTTTTTGCTATAGAGGGCTATACAGTAGAATTCCTTGGACGACAGGTCAGCTTGTAAGGCCTCTGCACTCACAACAACAAACACTGAAAAAGCACAAGCTGTTAACCCACGATTCCAGTTTCCGAGTGGTAGAAAACAGTATACTCAAAGATCTTATATCGCCTCCCTGTGAACGGATTTATTTACAATGGAACATTTCTTTAGGTCATATAAAAACTGGACTGACAGCAGTTAGGTGTGCATGCATATTCCTTCACCAACATGGTAGATTGCATAACACACTTCAGCCTTCTTCGTATTTGAAAGAAAATGCAGGACAGATGAGAAGAGACTAATACTGTTCATCAAGCCTTATCAACAAAGGGTTGGAGATTATATTGCCACCCAATATTGTTAGATTATTGAAGTGTGTTATTTTAACAAAGCTGTCAGTTGCTAAGATACTGTGGCATCGGCGAAAGATGAATGAATGAGTGTGGAATATTAGTTCATTGTTATTGACAAGGGAAGCCAAAGTACTAGGATATAAAGCTATCTCAGTGCCACTTTGTCCACCACAAATCCTGCATAAACAGGCCTTGAACTAAACTAGGACCTCCGTGGTGAGAGGCTGGCAGCTAACAGCTTGAGCCACACTCAGCTTTATAAGACAGAAGTGAGAGAGAGAAAGATTTTATTTATTGACACTGTCAGCTTCCCAGCTTATATGGCATCAGTAGTAGCGGTATGAAATAAAAGCATGGAGTACTGGTGGAATAATGCTGACGGGAGAAAACCCTGTTCTGTAGCCACTATATCCACAACATGTACTACCAGGACTGGCCTGCCTCTGTACAGGGAAGCCGGTGGCCAAGGGTCTGAGACGTAGCACGGACCACCCAGTGTGGGCAACACGTGTTTGAATTTGCCTATTTTAATAATATCCGGTGAATCTGTTTTATTCTATTTTATTGCCTCATAACATGATGCCAATGTTGTGTTCGGTATGGGTGCAAGGATGGGTAGGTTCTGAAATAACTGGCCTGCAATTTAGTTGGCTTTAACAGCCTAAACATGGTTAAAACTGTAAAATTAAATATTTAATTTATTACTTTTTGTAACTTTTTGTTTACCTGAAACATGTGCGCTGTATGTGGTGCAGTTGGGACCCAAAGGGGGGAGGGGGCTGCAGGCCCCCATTAAATCGAAATTTAAAACAATCAAATTTTGTAGACATGTTTATATGAAATGTTTAATGTGATTTAACTTTCAGCTGAAATCAGTTGAATACTAACACTTTGTAACTGTATAAAATAAAGTAGAAATTTGGGAAGACTTACATGAAATAAAAAAATCAGGAAGATTAGACCTTGTGATTTAAATTAGGTGAATGAGTCATGAAATACACACACACACACACACACACACACATATATATATATATATATATGCAGTTGCAAACAATATTATGTTGTAATTGTATTATTTAAGCCTATGTGATTTCTACAATTTTTAAAATCTAACATAAATAATATATATTCTCAAGGTCAGCAACCCCCTCCTTCCAGTAGTGAAGAATTCAGGATGCGCGCCTGATGTGGTACATATTTAATTAGATCTGAATATTCCTTGTGTTTTTTTTTTTTTTTTTGGTGAAACAGCAGTTCTAAATAACCGGAAAATCAAAATTCTCTTCTATTTATGCGCATAGAGATGATATGAATGCTACTGTTCAGGGCATTAAAATGTTACGTAAATTCTTCTCATTTATTATCATCCCTTAAATGTATGTTTTATTACAAGAAACCATTTTAAATGTGTACCCTGCCTGCAGCGACTGTAACTAGCTCCCTTAACGATCTCGCTGCCACCTACACTTGATAAGAGCAGTCACCATTTTTAACCAACGCCTTTGCACCACATCATGGGCACTAAATCACATATCCGTTTCTGATGCGACCCGTTTCGATGTCTGCTCTCTCTCTCTCTCTCTTATTCACGACACCACCTAGTCATTTTGAGACTAACTAGGTATTTTATTCTGACCTAAACTGCTACGTTGTCTATTTGCTGCAGGCGTTGCCCAACGGTTCAGCCCGCTTTATTTTGGCTCCTCATTCATGAGGTTTCGAAGTTACACACAACGACTCAACACAGTCGGTAGGGTTTCGCTGGCCGAGGGACCAGGTCGTCACAGAGACCTCTACCTGACAACACACACAACACTGATATGATATGATATTTTATTTACGCTTCATAAATCTACAATAACAATAAGTAGGATATAGAACATGTCAAGAGTAGTACATTATGTAAAATTACAATTATATAAATGTTTGAAATGAAACTGATTCCAAGTCAAGGACATGAATGATGTTTAATACAGACAGGACAAAAACCACACAACAGACAAACGTCCATGCCCCCGGTGGGATTCGAACTAACAATGCCAGCAGGCGAACGGCCACTGGGACCGGCTCGGTGACTACTGGCACCTTCTTTAGAAAGCCCCGTCTAACCGCAAATTCTACGCAACACATGTGGTTACAAACACTTGACCATTCGTTATAACATCGTAGTTTTTTAAACGCAGATGCACAACTTTGAATATCTGTAAAGTTCATTCAGTAAAGTGTATGTCAATGTGAATTGCAACAGTTAAAAGTTAAAACCACAGGTGCTCATCTTTTTAACATCGGTTAAGTTTCGCAGTATTGAAAATGTATAGTAAAGCGGTTAAAATTTAAGATACTTGAAATTTTCAAAACTGAAAAGTCTACGATCTTATAACCGAACGGTCAACAAATGCTCATAATCATTTGATGTGTTGCGAATAATTTACAGTTAGATGGGTCTTCCTGATTATGGTGACAGTAGACACCGCAAAGCGACGGGGCAGTAACTGATACGTGATTTAATATACACTGTGTGGTGCATAAGTGTTGGTTAATAAATGGTGTTATGAACACGATGCACGGTACGTACGACATTAAGTTGATACAGCAGTATTCACGTTATATAGAGGGGTGGAAATGCCTTTTTAGGATTTTATTCCCAGTATTCAGTCCAACAAGGTTATTATAACTGTTGCCAAACCTTGTTCAGCTTGTCTAGGCACTGACTGATAGACAGACGGTCCACTTGTTACTAAGTTATCAGAAGCGTCTGGAAAGAATCCTTGAACTTTGGATCCAGAGGACGTATAAATTCCACTTCTCACATATGTAATCTGTGCCGTTTTAGCGACGTACATGAAGAGGCAAATTGAAATTTAGAAAAATGGATTCGTGACTTTGATCTCCTCTCAGCAATACACAAAGCTAATGATGTATTGTCATAGCCAAATAAATTTACTGCGATATGGGCATGAGAAAGATGAAGTGAGAAGCAGGGGGAATCTAAGTAAAAATATACTAGTACTGACAAAAACATATTTAAGACAAGAAGCGTTTTCATATGCCAATAACACTGACAGCTAGGATCGGAATTGTAAAGGTAAAGGTTAAGTTCATCCTATAACAGGCCACGAAGGCCCAGAGGTGGAGTAGAGGTTTAGCTATACTCTTTCTTTAACCTCGGCGGTAGATGGGGGTGGGTGGTCAACGCCACGACCCGGCTGCTTTACTCATGGCGCAGACCCGGTACCCATTGTATAGGAGGCTGGGTGGGCCCCAGGGCCGGTCTGGAGGGTGCGGAAAATCTCGCCCCCACAGGGATTCGATCCCCGGACCGTAGCGAGTCGCTATACCGACTGAGCTACCCGGCCCAGGATCGGAATGCATCAATGTTTGATAGCTGCTACTTTTGTCACATGGTTATAGCTAATCTTTCTCTGGTCTCCGTGCTGGTATAATAACTTCGTTTAAACGTGCTGTACCCATCTTCCCCACAGCTTCTTGTGAGTTGGCGATGGCACGTCGTGGACAGTAATAGGTACCACATCCCATCCACGACAGTTTGCCAGAAGGCTCTACTCTACCTCTGTTGTGGCTAGTATTTCGGTACGGTATAGCAGGTACCCACCTAGCAGGAAACGTCAACCCCCGTGCTCGCGTACTTAGCATTGTGAAAAAGCTTCTTCTCAACTTTTCTGTTGACCTTTTCAGCGCGTCGGGCTAAATGTAGCGTCGATCTGTGTCCTGACCGCATCCCAAATTTAGGGCACGCAGCAGCCAGCACTGATTTGCGTCACTTCTGACCCTAGCGAGTAGGTTTTATCATACATCTTGCTAAACGTGTTGAATTTTCGAATTTTTTTCCTCCGCCTGTTGCTTCATGTTTCAGGCTTTCACTACCTATTTTTATTACACTCACAAAGAGAAAAAAAAGTATTGTACTCGATAATCGATTCTTTGTTCTCCTTGGATTGTTTCTTTTCTTGTTTGTTATCAGTGCGGTAAGAAGCTCTGTTGGACTGTTCACGTCATTTGCAGTTTTATCTTCCAATAATTCACTCGACGACATAGGGCAGTCCTGCGATATGGTTATGTCTCCGGTGATTTCTTTGGTAGCCGTACGTTCAGGATTTACAGAATTGCATTGTTCCGGTATGTGGAAAACATATTAGCAGGTGTCACTGACTATTTCCAGACTTCGCTAACAATTCTGCATTGTCCGAACATAAGACAGTTTACTCATACGCAAACCTTAACCCAAAATGTGCAGTGGGCAAAGGGTACTCGGAAAAATACAATTATTCCAAAGCTTTTCATTAAGTTTTCCAAACTTTGCATCTAATCACAACTCGATAGTTCGTAAGAGAAAGGACTAGTACACGGACAAAGCAGCATTTCTATCGTTTAATGAATATGTGAAGTTTATTTTTATAAATATGTAAAAACGTTGGAGGTTTAATTGCCCGTGCCACTTTGGGAGCCCATGATTTATCATATATTTATATTGCTGCTAGGCGTCGTAACAGCACGTAACCTAAGCAGCCAATGAAATCTAGAAGTGCCTTTGATAGGCTTTCTTCTGTGTAAGTTTTGTTGACCGCGATAAATTATATTTAAATTAGAACATTTGCTTACGTGACTTTATCAGTGACATTCCTCAGCAACTTGAACGTCCTTCCTCCACCCCCACCCGCCATTGTAGCCACCACCGCGTGTTCTTTTGTGCACACCCCAGTATATGGCGCGCAGGTATAAACCTGATCGCGTTTTTTTTAATAATTTTTCACAGTTACGGCTAAATTCAAAATTTGGTTGCGTTGTGCGCCCCGCCACCCTTGGCGCCATTATCTTAATTTTTATGCCTTAACCGTCCCATATCTTTTCACTGATAATACAACTTATGAAGAAATTAAAGCAGACAAGCTCTGTTTCTTGGCCCTTTATTTCATCTGTAGCATCGGAAGTGTTAACAGTAATTTCATAGCCCTTGATAAAAAATCCGAATATCTAATTGCAATGGAATATGAAAAACTGTCATAAGTGACAAATGATTTTGTAAATTTTTGCAAGATGTTAAATTTTAACTGATTTTAGTTTATAAAGTGAAACAGCTTGTGTGGAGGCCTGTTTGCTGTTGGTGCTCTCGATGTTTCCATGGCACAATGTTGTTTATTCCTGAATTACACAGGTTATGGAACAAAATATTTTATCATCGGCAGGAAATAACTCTCTGGCAGTGTAACCCAGAATTCATCACAGCTACCACCAAGCCTACCGCAATACATGATGATCTTCGTATCCCACAAACTACATTAGATTGCTGGAGTGGAGGTTCTGATAATAGTGTTGATAAAGACGTTATGTCATGTTAACTGATGAGTAGTTAATAGAGGTGTCCTATGAGTTCTTGACCCTGAAGAAGAAGTCACTATGATACTTTGAAACTGTAGGAAAAGCCCAACATCACAGTGGACATTACTGTTCATGTTTCAGTCCATTGTAAAACTAGAACTTCATGTTTTAAGGTGGTTAAAATGTAGATTCTGGGATTGTGGGTTATGCTACTGTGCAGTGTGATATGCTGATAATAAGGATTTTGGAGGACCTTGGTGATTCCACCTTCCATATTGGCCTGAAGCTGGAAGGAACATGTTCCATTCAAACATTATCATGTAATTAACTACTACGTACATGTGTTATAAAACAGAAGACTGTAATCCAAAACTTTTTAATATCCCACCTATACACACACACAAATATACAAACCTAGTTCATTCTAAGTGCTCAAAGTGACTGTTTTAAAGATGCTTTTTCTGATTTCATTGCCATAGTAATAGTAGGTGAGCTACAGAACCACAATATCCCTCACTGAATATTCTGTATTCAAAACATACATAATATCTCTTGGGTGTAAAGATGTTTAGGGTAGGAATATTTTACTTATGGCAACAAATTTGGTTTTTCCATTTGTGGATGCCACGAGATTTTCATTTTACTTCTTAATTCCTTGGTTCCCAATATTTTTATGCGTGCTTTTATGAGGAAAAATCTATACTTGTTTTCAGAGTTGCATTCCCAGAAACTATTTATGAACCTTTACATCACTTTTACCTAAAACAAAATTACTGTGTTGCTCACATACTTATTGATTCTGTTTTAACAGTATTTTTGCCTGGTAAACCTCAACAAGACAATAACTACATTAATATTACTATAAACATGTTGGAAACTTGTGGCTATTATTTCTGCCCAGACAGTGTAGTCACTGCAGAGAACCCTAATCTTGAGAGACCTGCTGATGAGAAAATGTATATGGTCGGGGGTGTCTATCTGGCATGCATGGCACTTGCTTCATTCATCATATCTGGAGTTACTTCACTTAAGAGGTAAATCTGAGAAATTTAATTTTAGCTTCATCAGTATTTCAGACATTTCTTTTACCTGATCCCCAAGTCCGTTGAAGTCAATGTTGCAAATTATATGTTACAATATAATTCCAAAGCCACAACAGTATGCCGCTGTATGCAATGTATACTTTCATTCATTGCAACATTCCCTGTTTTCATTTTTCATGAGTGATGTACTGTTTTAAGGTAAATGACATTGTAGGAACGTCCAATAAAAAAGTACTTTTAAGAAGTCACTGTGTGATTTTGCCATGGATGAATTTTGATAAAATGCTATGAGACTTCTTATTGGTCCCCAAGTGCAACTTGGTCCATTCTAGAATGTCTGAGATTCCTGCTTCAGATTGCAAGCCTAAGGAAAATTTTAAAAACATCTTACAGGAAGCATTTTGCTAATTTACTTTATGATAAATGGTACAAATTATTTTGAATTAAATTGAATTGAATTTTGTTTGGCACATTTGTGACAGTAATAAAAAATGGCATGCCACTGTCCAGAGATTCCCAAATTCAATACATTTACCTGTTACACACCTTCCTAATAATACAGGAGATTTCTGACAAATTTGATAGTTTCGTATCCCTCTGCATGTAATTTCTTGCTTGCAGCTTTTAAATTTAGCAGTTGAGCACTTGTTTGTTTTTATTCTGGAAAGGGATATTGTTCTTATATAAAGAATAAGTTACTTCAAATTCACTGTGATGAAGGAGGAGGAGGAGGAGAAGAAGAAGAAGAAGAAGAAGAAGATGATGATGATGAAGAAGAAGAAGAAGAAGAAGAAGAAGAAGATGAGGAGGAGGAAGAAGAAGAAGAGGAGGAGGAGGAGGAGAAGAAGAAGGAGAGGAGGAGGAAGTGGGAGGAGGAGGAGGAGGAGGAGGAGAAGAAGAAGAAGCAGAAGAAGAGGAAGAAGAAGAGGGAGGAGGAGGGAGGAGGGGTGGATGACAAAGATGACAAAAAATACAGTTTGTAGTAAGAAGACTCATTTCTAAATTTTTTACTTAAAATGCAAAACAAAGAAGCAATATATATATATATATATATATATATATATATGTTACCTCTCTTTCCACAATCTGCCTTCAAAATTTGAAATATTTCTTTAAAGTACTTGCCATGAGGTCAACGAAGGGGCACAGAAGAAGAAAACTGAACTACTCTTTTAGTCAAATAACGTCATTACATTAGCTAATTTTCACGTTTTTGCAGCGGTGTAGCTGAGGATTCCGTCATTATTGGATATGACATTGTATCCATGCATTACACTCCCTCAAAACGTCGGGAATTGATTACTCGGCGACAGGACATGTCGCAGAGATCAAAAACGTAGGCTAAGAGGTTGTAAAATCAAACCTAACATTGCGTCATAAGTTTCCGTGGTGTAGTGGTTATCACATCCGCCTAACACGCGGAAGGTCCCCGGTTCGATCCCGGGCGGAAACACTTTTTGAGTCACGTTGTTACAAATCAAATAATTACTTTTATATGGATACTTTTATTCCTTCCTAGTATAGTCCTATTTTGCACTGCTTAGCTTATGATTCAAGAGTCTCCAAATTTTTCTCTTTCCCAGAGACAATAAAGAACGAATTACAACTGATACACAATTGTCAGGAGTTCATTTCATGGTGGTTACTATTAAACTACTGAGAGATCACAGGCTGTTATTGCTCCTCCCACTGACCCGCTGGTTGGGAGTTGAAAAAGTGTTCAGGGCTGCTGATTACCCACCTGTACGCTACATTACACATCTATTGGCTGTGTGCATTTATTTCGTATGGGGCGACAAACATAAGAGCAACGTCGTGTGTGCGTTTGAGAAATACTTATCATCAGTTTTTCGAATATGAACGGCACTTCTCTTTGCGTTAAATTCATGTATACCATGGCCTTGCTCTACGCTCGTTTCTTTCACTCATTTTCCTATCACACCTCTTTCCTGTTTACACCACTTCTTAATTCACGCCCTCTCATTCGCGATTTAACGTCTTATGACTGTAGCAATGCCGATGAAAGTGCTGTTCATTCCTAATTAAATCTGTAGTACGTTCTGATAATTTTATGCTTTTTTTAAAATTATGTAAGTTTCATTATCTATCTCTGAAGCTGTAATTTCTTTCTTGTATTAATGATGTGCAAAGAAAAGTTTGGGTGATATATTCCAAATTATTTACCGCAAAAATCATTGACGATAATACTCGTAACTTACATATTGCGATGCTGGTGTCAGTATTTCCAGTGTTTTGAAAATAGGTTTACTTGAAGTTCTGGGTCTTGCTCCTGTCATAATTCTGACAGCTTTTTCCTGTAACCCGAAGAACCTTAAACTATTTTTAGTTACCACAAAATTTAATTCCATGCTTCATTATCGGATGCAAAATACAGTGATACCTCGGCTAACGAAGATAATTCGTTCCGGAATTAAATTCGTTAGCCGAAATCTTCGTTAGCCGAAACGTGATTTCCCATAGTTTTCTATATAAGATTGTTTAATTCGTTCTGGATGCTGCCCACTATTTAAAGATAAGTTTTATAAAATAGTAAAAAGCACACTATAAAAGGACAAAAACTCACCAAAGGCTGAGATGAACGGCTACCCAACTGGATGAAGGAGAATGGAAAGTAAAATGAAAAACTGACGATCCTTACACTATTATACTGAAAATATATTAT